>ERZ776926.5-NODE-5-length-258470-cov-10.777873_pt1 | contig 258470 bp, 220 predicted proteins | sample MGYA00514203_ERZ776926 | MGnify/ENA primary metagenome ERZ776926 (study PRJEB29299, sample SAMN09788444) | Acinetobacter baumannii | host: Murine | place: USA:Boston | collected 2018 | study: EMG produced TPA metagenomics assembly of the WGS of Acinetobacter... | reverse complement strand
TGGAGCACCTCAAAAACACCATCATACACTAAATCAGTAAGTTGGCAGCATCACCCAAGTTGAGAACAGTTTAAAGGGAGCGTTAATTACGGGCTCATTAAAACCTGGGGCTCGACTCATCACGAAAGAGATTGCGGATAAATTAGGCACCAGCATCACACCGGTGCGCGAAGCCCTGCTGCGCCTGGTGTCGGCAGGCGCATTACAGGCCACGCCTGCTCAGGCGTTTTTGGTGCCAGAGGTTACGCTGGAGCGTTATAACGAAATTAACGCCATTCGAAAACAGCTTGAGCCGATGGCCGTTGCGGCGGCGTGTCAGAATATGACCGAGACCAAACTGGATGCATTACGCGCGCTGTCAGATAACTTCAGCACCGCCATGCATCAGGGCGACGTGCAGAAGGCGATCCATGCCAACCGCGTGTTCCGGTTTACGCTTTATCAGTATGCCGAAATGCCGACCCTGAACTCGCTGATTGAGCAGCTCTGGGTACGGATTGGTCCGTGTATCAACTACCTGCACGAAGAGATGAAAGATATCCCTGCAACGACTTACCATTATGCCGATCTGCTTTCTGCGCTTGAGCAAAGGGACGTGACGGCCAGTCGGGAAGCGATCGACCGAGCCATTGATGAAGCTAATATCCTCCTGCAACGGCAATACTACAGTTAAGGATCGCACTGGCGCACTTATTTTTTTATTCGTTTTAAACTTCCCTGAGTATATTCCCGGCGCTTAAGGCTACCGGGAATGATGTTATTTTTTACCGGCAACGTGCGCTGCCGGAAAATGTTTTACTCAAAGCGATAAGAGACCGACAGGCCCACGCCATAGTTACGGCCAGGGGCGGGTTCGTAATAGCGATTGTAGCCAGCGTTAACAATCTCTGAACCGACGTACTCTTTATCAAACAGGTTATCGACGCGACCAAAGATGTCCATTCCCCATTTGCCGTAATTGAGTTTATACCCGGTATTCAGACCGACCACGGTATAAGAGGGCGCTTTGGCGGTATTGGTGTCGTTTGCCATCACGTCGCTCATGTAGCGGGCATCTGCCCCCGCGTACCAGCCTTCCTCAGGCTCCCAGCCAAACGACGCATACCCCATGTTACGGGCAATCCCCGGCATCCGGTTGCCGCTACAGTCTGCATTGCTACAGACGTTGGTACGGTAGGTCGCATCAAGATAGGTCCACGCCATTTTCAGCTTCCAGTTTTCGGCAAACTGCTGGTCGAGCGCAATTTCCACACCCTGACGGCGCGTTTTCCCCGCATTTTTGTAGGTAGTGCGACCATCTTTGTTTTCGTCCACCACGATCTCGTTGTCGGTATCCGTGCGGAACAGCGCCGCCGTCAGGATGCCATTGCCGATGCGGGTTTTGCTGCCAATCTCATAGGTGTTGTTGGTTGACGGTTGCAGATTAATATTGAGGCCGCCTTTGCCATCAGAACGGTAGGAGAGTTCGTTGATGGTCGGGATCTCAAATCCCCGTCCCGCTGCGGCATACAGGTTCCAGGCGTCGGTCACGGCGTATTTCACCGCACCAGCCGGGAGCCATTTATGGTAGCTGGCGTCACCGCTGTCATCGCCGTTTTGCGGGGTAATGTAATGATCGTTGGAGTCAAACCAGACGGAGCTGTAACGCACGCCCGCCTCAACGGACAGCTTTTGCGTGAGCTGCCACTGAGTTTGCAGGTAGGGATCAAGGTTCCACATCAGGTTACGTTCGTCACGGCGTTTGTTACCCTTCACGCCAAAATCCGGCACGCCGTTGTTCATCACGAAGTTTTCATACCCGCGGCGATTTTCACTCATATTTTCGTAGTTAAGGCCGGTGGTAAACGTTACCGGCACCAGCAGCTCGCCGCGGTGGGTCCAGCGGGTATCAATACCCTGATAGTGGCGCTGCATATCAATTACGCCGCCCGAATGCGCAGGATTTTCAGTCTGCGTGGTATCCGGAATGGACTGGTACTGGGTCATTTCACGCTCACCGGCGTACATCATCACGCTGAGGTCGTCCTGTTCGCTCAGCTGGCGGTCGTAGCGGATCCCGGCCTGGGTCTGCTTAATGGTTTTACGCGTATTGTACTGATCGCCACGGGGTGACTGGCGCGGGTTGTTCTGCCACTCCTGATAACTCAGTCCGCCCGGATCGTTGGCTTTCATGTCCACGCTGTTAAAAATCAGCGTTAGCTTGCTGACATCATCAATGCGCACGCCCAGTTTCGCGTTGGCGAGGTTTTTCCGTGCGCCGCTGTGGTCACGATAGCCATGTGTGGTGAAACGGGTGGTGGATACCGCATAGTCCACATCCCCCGCCTGAGTCCCGTCGCCCACCGCACCGGTGGCCTTCATGCCGTAACGCCAGGTGCCGTAGCTGCCGTAATAGCTGCTGGCTTCAATTGTGGCTGGCTGTTGTCCGGTCTGGGTGTTGATGTTGATCACGCCGCCGGAGGCATTGCCGTACAGGGCAGAGAAGGGGCCGCGCAGCACGTCGACGCTCTCAATGCTGTTGAGGTCAATGTTTGACGTCTGCCCCTGGCCGTCGGGCATGGTTGCCGGAATGCCGTCCACGTACATGCGGATCCCGCGTACGCCGAAGGTCGAACGCGCGCCGAATCCGCGAACGGAAAGTTGCAGATCCTGAGCATAGTTCTGGCGGTTCTGGATTTGCAGGCCGGGTACGCTCCCAAGGGATTCAGAAAGGTTGATGCGCGGTGTGGCATGTCGCATATCCTCGCCGCTCACCACGCTGACTGCGGCCGGGGTGTCCAGTTCGGAGACGGTTTGCGGCGTGGCGCTGACGATCAGGGTCTGTTCATCCGCGGCCATCGCACTCAGCGGGCCAAAAATGACGGGAACGAAGAGCAGTGGTAGTGATGCCTTACGGGCAGTAATAATTTTCATGGAGTAAACCGGTTAAGAAAAATTCGAACCAAATCAACTGGAACCTGTGTATATATGTTAAATCCTTTGTAAATGTTATGAAAACTATAACCGCACATTTCGTGAATGTAAGGTTTTGAAGGAAAGAAATACTCCACATTCAACTCATTAATGATTACTATTCTCATTAAAATAACGGCAAAGCGATGACTTTGCCCACCGGAAGTGATGTCAGCGGTAAATCTCCTCATTTAAAAAGGAATTGTTATGTCTTTACGTCATCTGTGCTCGCCGCGCCTGCGTGGGTCTCTGCTGTTGGGCTCTTTACTGTTTGCCGGTACGTTCCAGGTTCATGCCGCTGAAGAGATGCTGCGCAAAGCGGTCGGCAAGGGCGCGTATGAAATGGCCGTCAGCCAGCAGGAAAACGCGCTGTGGGTTGCGACGTCACAAAGCCGCAAAACCGATAAGGGCGGCGTGGTCTATCGTCTGGATCCGGTCACGCTGGAAGTGACGCAGGCGATTCATAACGATCTCAAGCCGTTTGGCGCCACGATCGATAACGCCACCCAGACGCTGTGGTTCGGTAACACCGTCAACAGCGCCGTGACGGCGATTGACGCCAAAACGAGCGAGGTGAAAGGGCGCCTGGTGCTGGACGATCGCAAGCGTAGCGACACGGTGAAGCCGCTTCAGCCGCGCCAGCTGGTGGCCGATGACACGACCAATACGGTGTACATTACCGGTATCGGCAAGGAGAGCGTGATCTGGGTTGTTGATGGCGCAACGCTGAAGCTGAAGGACACCATCACCAACACCGGCACGTTCAGCACCGGTCTGGCCCTGGATGCGAAGGCAAAACGCCTGTATACCACCAATGCGGACGGCGAGCTGGTGACCATTGATACGGCAACCAACAAAATCCTCAGTCGTAAAAAAGTGCAGGATGACGGAAAAGAGCACTTCTACCTGAACCTGAGCCTGGACACTGCCGGCCAGCGTGCGTTTGTGACGGATTCAAAACAGCCAGAAGTGCTGGTGGTGAATCTGAAAGATGGCAGCGTGATGCAGAAAATCGCCGCGCCAGCATCGCTGGCCGTACTGTTTAACCCGGCGCGTAACGAAGCCTATGTGACGCACCGCGAGGCGGGCAAGGTGAGCGTGATTGACGCCAAAACCTACAAAGTGACCAGGACCTACGATACCCCGGTTTACCCGAACAGCCTGGCGCTGTCTGCGGACGGTAAAACGCTGTACGTAACGGTGAAACAGAAATCAACCCGTCAGCAGGAAGCGACCCAGCCTGACGATGTGATTCGTATCGCGCTGTGATGGTGGAATTGCCCGGTGGCGCTGCGCTTACCGGGCCTACAAAACCATGAGATGTAGGCCGGGTAAGGCGAAGCCGCCACCCGGCTTTTTTATTAACGCGAGGTTTCTTCTACCAGCGGTGCGTCGTGCTTTTCATCGTCGTGATGAAGCGGCGCGGTGCTGTGGATCTCGTGAACGCGCTTACGCACGCCGAACCAGCCAGCAATCAGCAGAACCGCCAGCAGTGGGATCGTCGCGATGGTGTAAGTACCGTTCGGGTAGTCAAACGCCATCAGTACCAGCACGCTGAACAGGAACAGCAGGGTGAGCCAGGAGGTCACCGGTGCGCCCGGCATCTTGAAGCACACATCAGCCGCTTTGCCTTCTTTGATCGCTTTGCGCAGACGCATCTGGCAGACCACAATAAAGGCCCAGGAGGCGATAATCCCCAGTGCAGCCACGTTCAGAACGATCTCAAATACGCGGGACGGCACCAGATAGTTCAGGAACACGCCAAAGACGTAAACCACCAGCGTGGCCAGAATCCCCGCATAAGGAACCTGCTGCCTGCTCATCTTCGACATAAACTTCGGCGCAGAGCCTCCCATCGACATGGAGCGCAGGATACGGCCCGTCGAATAGAGCCCGGAGTTCAGGCTGGAGAGCGCGGCGGTCAGTACCACGATGTTCATGATGCTGCCCACGTACGGCACGCCCAGCTTAGAGAAGAAGGTCACAAACGGGCTTTGCCCCGCCTGGTATGCATTCCACGGCAGCAGCAGCACCAGCAGCACCACGGAACCCACATAGAACAGACCGATACGCCAGATCACGCTGTTGATGGCTTTTGGCACCATCGTCTGCGGATCTTTACATTCGCCTGCCGCCGTACCGACCAGTTCGATGGAGGCAAAGGCGAACACCACCCCCTGCACCAGAACCAGCGCTGGCAGCAGGCCGTGCGGGAAGAAACCACCGTTATCGGTAATCAGGTGGAAGCCGGTTGCGTTACCGTCCAGTGGTTTACCGGTACCGAGGAATACGGTTCCGACCACCAGGAAGATCACAATGGCCAGCACCTTCACCAGTGCGAACCAGAACTCCATCTCGGCGAACCATTTCACGCCGATCATGTTCATGGTCCCGACAATTGCCAGCGCCCCAAGGGCGAACACCCACTGCGGCACATCGCCAAACGCGCCCCAGTAGTGCATGTACAGCGCAACGGCGGTGATATCGACGATACCGGTCATCGCCCAGTTAACGAAGTACATCCAGCCCGCGACATACGCGGCTTTTTCACCAAGAAACTCGCGGGCGTAAGAGACAAAGCTGCCGCTGGAAGGGCGGTGGAGTACCAGTTCGCCGAGGGCGCGAAGGATGAAGAAAGAGAAGATCCCGCACATCAGATAGACCAGGGCGAGAGCGGGGCCAGCCATTTGCAGACGTGAGCCTGCACCTAAAAACAGACCTGTACCGATAGCGCCGCCGATGGCGATCATCTGCACCTGACGGTTGCCCATCGCCTTGTGATAGCCCTCTTCATGAGAGTTCAACCAGCGACGTTTCGCAGCATGATGATCGGCTGCGCTTTTATTGCTTGTTTTCATTGAGTTACCTGTTTGCCTGTCTGAACCATTAACGTGATAGTCCTGCCTGGCAGATGCCGAAACAAACGATTGCTTCTGCGCAGACACATGCCGCCTTTCCAGTCATTCTGTGTATGGATAAGGCAAAACATGGCGAGGCATCCTACCCGCAATTGTTAAGCGACGCAAAATATAACCGTGTCGAAAGTGATGCTCGTCGAAGGAAATCGTGTGGTCAGAGCAGACGGCGATCACAACGCGCTGAATCGTGACGTTTTTTTAGGCAAAAAGGTCTGCGAATGCTGATTTAATCATCAGGTTTACTTAATAGTTACTTATAGGTAGAGCTTATGAATGCCGCAGGGCTGCAATAAGTAATGCAAACGCGGTAGTGTGCTGGCGGCGGCTCGGATAGTACAGATGGTATCCCGTAAAAGCCGGGCACCAGTCTTCAAGCACACGCACTAACCGGCTCTCAGCAAGGGCGTCCTGAACCGCATCTTCCGGGACGTACGCCAGCCCCAGACCGTTTTCGGCGGCATCGATGCGTTGCGGCAGGCTGTTGAGGATCAGCTGGCCGTCAACCCGCACGCGCAGCTCACGTCCGTCCCGTTCAAATTCCCAGGCATATAATCCGCCGCGTGTGGGCAGGCGCATATTAATGCAGCGGTGCTGATCAAGCTGCTCCGGCGTTTCCGGTACGCCGAAACGTTGCAAATACTCTGCCGACCCGACGACCGCCATGCGCATGTCCGGCGCAATACGAACGGCAATCATATCTTTCGCCACCTGCTCACCCAGACGCACCCCCGCGTCAAAGCGGCCATCGACAATATCAGTCAGCCCATTGTCCACCGTGACTTCAACGTTGATATCAGGATACTGCGCCATAAAGGGTTTAAGCACAGGCCACAGCACCGCAGACATGGCGTGCTCCCCGGCGGTAAGGCGAATATTCCCGGCAGGTCTGTCGCGGGTATCACGCAGCGCGGTGAGTTCCTGCTCGATCTCCAGCAGATGGGGGCTTAAGCGCATGAAGAGTTGCTCGCCGGCCTCGGTAGGGGCCACGCTACGGGTGGTGCGGGTTAACAGACGGACTTCCAGCCTCGTTTCCAGATTGCGCATTGCGTGGCTGAGCGCCGACTGAGATACCCCAAGCTGCGCCGCGGCGCGGGTAAAGCTGCGCTCCCGGGCGACGACCATAAAGGAAAGCAGATCGTTGAAGTTGTCTTTTAACATGGTGGTTTACTCGATTTATGAAATGAATTCATGGTTCCTTTCTGATTATGCACTCTAATGCTCCCCATGGCTTTACGCTACTGTTAACGCAACAGCAAACGAGGAGTTAATCATGAAAATTATCCGTAGCGGTTCGTTACCTTCCGTTCAGGGGCCAGAGGCCTGGTTTACCGGCTGCGTGCGCATTGACGCGCCTTTCCAGGCGACTGAACCGGCAAAAGTCGGCGGCGCGACCGTCACCTTTGAACCCGGCGCACGTACCGCCTGGCATACGCATCCTCTTGGACAAACGCTGATCGTGACGCAGGGGCGCGGCTGGTTACAGGAGTGGGGGAAAGAGGCGGAACCGCTGAATCAGGGTGATATCGCCTGGATCCCACCCGGCGTGAAGCACTGGCACGGCGCAAGCGCGCAGACGGCCATGACCCATATCGCCATCGCAGAAGCTGTCGACGGGAGCCCGGTGGCATGGCTGGAGAAGGTCACCGACGAGCAGTATCCGAACGAGTAGTCTGGCGTTTCGTAAACAAATTATTAACGTTATGATTCGATCCGTTTTCTTCAGCATGTGCAGGCGGAACGGTGAAAATCAATATCATAGGCACCAGCGGAAGTGGGAAAAGCACGTTTGGCAGGCGAATCGCGGAGGCGCTGGCTATCCCTTACATTGAGATGGACAGGCTTTACTGGCGAGCGAACTGGCAGGGAACACCGGATGATGAGTTTCTTGCAACCCTGGAAAAAGCGCTCGCCGCCTCGCCTGACTGGGTCCTGGACGGGAATTACAACCGCACACGCGACGTTAAGTGGCGCGACGTCGATCTGGTGGTGTGGATAGATCGTGGGTTTATCCGCACGCTCTGGCAGGCGGTGACGCGGGCCTCCAGACGCGCCTGGCACAAACAGGAGCTCTGGCCCGGCACGGGGAACCGCGAAAGCTTTCGTCGGTCGTTCCTTAGCAAGGACTCTATTATCATCTGGACGATCAAAACCTGGCGCAGCAACCGCAAACGATATGAGGCGGATATACAAAACCCGCAGTACGCACACATTCGCTTTCTCCGCATTACCCGACGGCAGGATGCGGAAAGACTCATTACATCGCTCAAATCACGCCGATGACAGACTCTCTATTGCCGTTTTCCGGCAATCCAAATGTAAATTAATTGTTTCTCAGAGGTGAAATCCACCTTTAATAATGACGACATGTTAAGTCAAACGAGAACGCAACATGTCATGGCGAATCAGCATTCTGGATAAAAGCCCCGTCGCAGAACACGAAACAGCCGCCGATGCGCTGGCGCGAACCTTAGCACTGGCGCAACAGGCAGAAACGCTGGGTTATCACCGCTTCTGGATTGCCGAACACCACAATACCCCGCAGCTTGCCAGCCCCTCGCCGGAGCTGCTGATTGCCTGGATCCTCGGGCAAACAAAACGTATTCGCGTGGGCTCAGGCGGCGTCATGCTGCAACATTACAGCCCCTATAAAGTCGCCGAAAATTTTAACGTACTGGCCGCCATTGCGCCGGGCCGGGTTGATCTGGGCGTTGGCAAAGCGCCCGGCGGTCTGCCGCTCTCTACCCGCGCCTTGCAGCACGGCCTTAATCCGCAGGAAAAAGGCAGCTTTGCTGAACAACTGACGCAGCTCGATCGCTGGATCCGCCCTGAAAATCAGTCAGCGGAGGAGGACGTTCGCGCCACGCCGCTGCCGCCGGTGCCTGCCCGGGGGTTTCTGCTGGGCGCCAGCACAGAAAGCGCGCTGCTGGCGGCCTCCCTCGACTGGCATTTTGTCTTTGCCGCCCATCTGAACGGTGATCCTGAGCTGCTGCGCGAGGTCGTCACAGCCTGGCGTCAACACAGCGTCCGGGAGGTGATTGTGGCCGTGCAGGCCATTGTTGCCCCAACCCAGGCTGAGGCCGATGCGCTGGCGCAGAAGGTTGAAGTGTGGGGCGTGGAGCTGGCAAACGGACAGCGCGTCACCGTCGCCAGCGAAGAACAGGCCTACGCCTTTGCGCGGCAGGCGGGGAGTGAACCGGTGCGCATCGCGCGTCGGGCGCAGTCTCTGCTGGCCGGAACGGCGGCGTCGGTGCTTGAACAGCTCAACGCGTTGCATCAGCAGTGGGGGATTGACGAATTTATCATCGACACGCCGGTCGCTGATGGCGCAACGCGCGTACAGTCCCTGCGACTGCTGGCCGAGGCGCGTCCTGACAGGGAGGTTACCGTATGAGCTTTAGCGAACAACTGATTGCCTGGCGCCGTGAGCTGCACCAGAACCCTGAACTCTCTGGTCAGGAGGTCGAAACAACGGCGCGCCTGCGCGAGTGGCTGACGGCAGCCGGGATTGCCCCGCTGCCTTACGATCTCCAGACCGGGTTGGTTGCGGAGATCGGCACGGGCAACGCACTGGTTGCGCTGCGCGCCGATATCGACGCGTTACCCATCGACGAGCGCAGCGGGGTGCCGTTTAGCTCCCGGCGCGCCGGGGTGATGCATGCCTGCGGACACGACATTCACACCAGCGTGATCCTCGGCGCCGCGCTAAAGCTGAAAGAGCGGGAAGCCTCGCTCAACGGTCGCGTGCGGATCCTGTTCCAGCCAGCGGAAGAGAATTTCGGCGGAGCGAAAAGCATGGTGCGGGCCGGGGCGTTACGCGACGTACGCGCGATTTTCGGGATGCATAACGAGCCGTCACTGCCGGTCGGCGAGTTTGCCACGCGCGGCGGCCCGTTCTATGCCAACGTTGATCGCTTCGTTATTCACGTGACCGGCAAAGGCGCGCATGCCGCACGTCCCCATGAAGGCAACGACGCCATCGTGCTGGCAAGCCAGCTGGTAACCGCGCTGCAAAGCGTAGCCAGCCGTAACGTCAACACGCTGGATTCGGTTGTTCTGAGCGTGACGCGCATCGCCGGGGGGAATACCTGGAACGTGCTGCCGGAAAGCGTTGAGCTGGAGGGCACGCTGCGCACGCACCGCACGGAAGTGCAGCAGAACGTGAAAGCGCGCGTCGGTGAAATCGCCGCCGGATTTGCCAGCGCCTTTAGCGCGCAAATCAACATCACCTGGTACGCCGGGCCCACCGCGCTGGTGAACGATGAGCACTGGGCCGGGTTTGCCACCTCGGTCGCGCGCGAAGCGGGATATGAAACCCGGCATGCGGAACTGCACATGGGCGGGGAGGATTTCGCGGTCTATCTGCAAAACATACCCGGCGCGTTTGTCAGCATTGGCAGCAACAGTCCGTTTGGGTTACATCACCCGGCATTTAACCCGGACGAAGCATTAATCGAACCCGCTGCCCGCTATTTTGCTCAGCTCGCGGAAAAAGCCCTGCAACACGTTTAATTAATTTGAGGTGAATATGTCTGCACATCGTCAATTGCGGCTGGGGACCATTTTGCATGGTGCATCCGGAAATATGTCTGCCTGGCGCCATCCGGCGGCGGTCGCGGATGCCAGCATTAATTTTGATTTCGTTAAAGTAACGGCTTTAAAAGCAGAAGAGGGCAAGCTCGACTTTATATTTGTGGCCGACGGTCTTTATATTAACGAGAAATCCATTCCGCATTTTTTAAACCGCTTTGAGCCGCTGACGGTGTTGTCCGCGCTGGCGAGTATCACCTCGCGCCTGGGGCTGGTCGGCACGTTATCCACCTCCTACAGCGAGCCTTTCACCGTTGCACGCCAGTTCGCCAGCCTCGATCACCTGAGCAACGGACGCGCGGGCTGGAACGTGGTGACGTCACCGCTGGAAGGGTCAGCCAGGAACTTCTCCCGCGAAAAACACCCGGAGCATGCGCTGCGCTACCGCATTGCCGATGAGTATCTCGACGTGGTGAAGGGGCTGTGGGATTCCTGGGAAGGGGATGCCTTTATCCGCAATAAAGAGAGCGGACAGTTCTTTGATGCGTCGAAACTGCATACTCTTGATCACCACGGTGATTTCTTCCAGGTTTCCGGCCCGCTGAATATTGGCCGCACGCCGCAGGGACGTCCGATTGTCTTTCAGGCTGGCGCGTCCGACGACGGTAAAAAGCTGGCGGCAAAACACGCTGACGCCATCTTTACCCACCATGACACGCGGGAAGAAGCCCAGGCTTTTTACCGCGATGTTAAACAGCAGCTGGAAAGTCACGGCCGCCGCGCAGAGGATTTACATATATTCCAGGGCGTCAGCGTGATTGTTGGAAACGACGCCGATGACGTAGAAAACCAGTATCAAACTATGGCGGCACTGGTCTCCATTAATGATGCGCTGAATTACCTCGGACGTTATTTCGAGCATCACAACTTCAGCCAGTATCCCCTCGACGCGCCGTTCCCGGATATTGGCGATTTGGGCAAAAACAGCTTCCGCAGCACCACCGATGAAATCAAGCGTAACGCCCGTGAGCGCAACTTAACTCTGCGTCAGGTCGCGCTGGAAGCCGCATCGCCGCGCCCGCGTTTTTCCGGCACACCGGAGCAGGTGGCCGATGGTTTACAGGCCTGGTTCGAAGAGAAGGCGGCGGATGGCTTCATCATTCAGGGCGGCACGCCGGACACCTTCCCGCGCTTTGTCGACCAGGTGGTGCCCGTTTTACAGGCGCGCGGCCTGTTCCGCACCGACTATCCCGGCACCACGCTGCGCGAAAGTCTGGGCTTAGACGAGCCCAAAAATCAGTTCACACAACAATAAAAGAGAAAAACGCTATGCAGAAATCATCGCTTATTCTGGCGCTTGCGCTGGCCTTTACCCCTGCCGTCTGGGCAGAGAACGTCAATATTAACGGCACCGGCGTGAGCATTGAGGCCTATAAAACGCCGATCAATACCGCCAAAAACAGCGATGCGATCGCGCAACTGCCGAAAGACTATCGTTTTGCCGTGCCGGGGAAATTTACCGTGGCGGTGGCGGGACTGAATCAACCGCCACTGACGGTCTTTTCCGACGACAACAAAACTCTGCTGGGAAGTGAGGTCGACATCGCGCGTCTGGTAGCGGACAGCCTCGGACTGGAGCTGAACGTGGTGCCCACCTCCTGGGAGGATTGGCCGCTGGGGGTTGCCTCCGGGAAATACGACGCGGCTATCAGCAACATCACCGTCACTAAAGCGCGCAAAGAGAAGTTCGACTTCGCCACCTACCGCAAGGATTCACTTGGCTTCTACGTGAAATCCACCAGTCCGATCAACTCGCTTGTGAAGGCAGAGGATATCGCCGGGCTGCGCATCATCGTGGGTTCCGGCACCAACCAGGAGGCCATCCTTCTGGCATGGAACGAAGAGAACCTCAAAAAAGGGCTTAAACCCTTTACGCCGATCTACACCAAAGACGACGCGGCCCAAACGCTGGCGCTTCAGTCCGGACGCGCGGACGCCTACTTTGGCCCGAACGTGATCGGTGCCTGGAAAGCGGCGCTTAACGGTAAAACCAAACTGGTCGGCAGCGTCGACGGCGGCTGGCCGAAGGCGGCGCATATCGCGGTGACGCTGAAAAAAGGCAGCGGCCTGGTCGAGCCGGTTCAAACCGCGCTGAACGGCGCGATCAAGAACGGAGATTACGACAAAGTGCTGAACCGCTGGGGGGAAGGCGTGGAGCGTATCCCCAGTTCCGAAGTTAACCCGGCGGGTCTGGGCGATTAAGGAGGCGCTATGCGCGAACAATTTCGTGACGTTTCGCCGGAAGATGCCGATCTTCAGCCCATTATCGAGGGGCTTTTCGGTGAGTACGCCGCTCGTTACGGCGACTACTTTTCAAAGGATGCGGAAGTCGAGCTGACAGAGTGGTACCTGGCGCCGCAGGGGCTGTTTATCGTCCTGGAGCGCGATGGCGAGATCATCGCCACCGGTGCGTACAAGCCCTTCGACGAACATACCGCAGAGATCAAACGCATCTGGACGAATAAAACGCTGCGCCAGCAGGGGCTGGCCGCGCGCGTGGTACAGGAGCTGGAGCGCCGGGCGGTGCTGGCGGGCTACAGCCGCATCTACCTGACCACGGGGTTTCGCCAGCCGGAGGCGGTGCGGCTCTATCTCAGTCAGGGGTATCAGCCGCAGTTCGATCTTAACCGCGATCCGGAAGAGTATAGCCAGCCGCCGTTCGACGGTCGGCTGCGTTTCACCAAGACGCTGATCCGCGAAGCGCTCAGCAAAACCGCATAAGGAGCGACGATGAGCAACGTTGAAACCATAAAAGTGGTCCCGGCACGTTATCCGCTGCGCGCTGCTGGCGCCGTGGTGGCGCTGTTTGTACTGGCGGTCGTGATCCAGTCCGTGGCCTTTAATCCGCGCTGGGAATGGGCGGTATTTGCCCGCTGGTTCTTCGACCCGGTGATCCTCGAAGGCGTCGGCCAGACGCTGCTGCTGACGTTAATAAGCACCGTACTGAGCGTGGTTATTGGCGGCATGCTGGCGCTGGCGCGGCTCTCGTCATCATGGCTGTTGAGCAGCCTGGCGTGGGGTTACATCTGGCTGTTCCGTTCCCTGCCGCTGATCGTGGTGCTGATTATCCTCTATAACTTCTCCTATCTCTACGACACGCTCTCTCTCGGCGTGCCTTTTACCGGCATTACCTGGGGCAGCTTTGAAACCATCAACGTTCTCGGGCAATTTTCTACCGCCATCGTGGGGCTGACGCTGGTGCAGAGCGCCTATACTGCGGAGATCATTCGCGGGGGCTTCCTTGGGGTCGACCACGGTCAGTATGAGGCGGCCGCTGCGCTGGGTCTGCCGGCGTGGCGTCGCACGGTGCGCATAATTCTCCCGCAGGCGCTGCGCACCATCCTGCCGTCCGGGTTTAACGAAATCATCAGTCTCGCCAAAGGGACGGCGATGGTTTACGTGCTGGCGATGCCGGAACTGTTCTACACGATCCAGATGATCTACAACCGCACCCAGGAGGTGATCCCGCTGTTGATGGTGGGGGCCGTCTGGTATCTAGTGATCACCACCGTACTGTCTGCCATCCAGCATGTTATTGAGCGTGGACTCGCCCGCAGCGAGCGCCGCTCCGCCGTAAACCAGAACCGGGCGACCAGTCGCGCGCGTTCCGTCACCACTTCGCCAGCACAGGAGCCTGTTCATGCAAGCCTCTCCTGAAGGACACATTTCCATTACCGGCGTCAGTAAGTTTTTTGGCCGACATAAAGCGCTCGATAACGTCACGCTTGAGATCCCGCCGGGCTCCGTGACGGTGATCCTTGGCCCCTCTGGATCGGGAAAATCGACGCTGCTGCGCACCATTAACCATCTGGAGCGCGTAGACGAAGGCTTTATTCAGATTGACGGGGATTACATCGGCTATCGCCGTCAGGGTGACAAACTCTACGAGCTAAAAGAGAAAGAGATCCTCAAACAGCGCGTCAACGTTGGGTACGTGTTTCAGAACTTCAATCTTTTTCCGCATCTCACGGTGCTGGAAAACCTGATTGAAGCACCCATCGCGCATAAAAAGTTCAGTAAAAAAGAGGCTGTTGAAAACGCCTACAGCCTTCTGGATGTGGTAGGTCTGCGCGATAAAGCCGATGCCTGGTCGCGTCACCTCTCCGGCGGCCAACAGCAGCGTATCGCCATTGCCCGCGCGCTGGCGCTGCGCCCGCGCGTGATGCTGTTTGATGAACCCACCTCGGCGCTGGATCCGGAACTGGTTGGCGAAGTGCTGGACGTGATTAAAAAGCTCGCCCGTTCCGGCACTACGCTGGTGGTGGTCACCCATGAGATCGGCTTTGCCCGGGAAGTGGCGGACCAGGTGGTATTTATGGTCGACGGTAAAATTGTGGAGCAGGGCAGCAGCGACGACGTGTTAAACCGACCGTCGCATCCGCGAACGCGCCAGTTCCTCTCAAAAGTACTGTAAGGAGCGCAGATGAAATATGGACTCCTGGCGGGGCTGGTCTTCACGACGGCGAGCTACGCCAGCATTGATTTAAAGGCCAACGAACAGCCGCTGCCGGTGACGGTTGATCAACAGGCAGTGGCGAAAATCCCGGCGAACTATAAATTTGTTGAGCCGGGTACCCTCACGGTGGCGATTTCAGCCCTGAATTCTCCGCCGCTGGCGCTGCTGGCCAGTGATAACCGCACCCGTATTGGCAGCGACCCGGATATCGCCCGGTTGCTGGCGGGCAGTCTGGGGCTGAAGCTGAAGCTGGTGCCAACGGCGTGGGAAGACTGGCCGCTGGGGATCACTTCCGGGCGTTATGACGTGGCGTTGGTGAATATCGCCGTCACCGAGCAACGTAAGGCGAAGTTCGATTTTGCGACCTATCGCGTCGATTCCCTCGCCTTCTCGGTGAAATCCACCAGCAACGTACAGTCGATCACCCGTGCGAAAGATCTGGCCGGTAAAAAGGTGATTGTCGGGTCAGGCACCAATCAGGAACGTATTCTGCTGGGCTGGAACGAAGAGAATAAAAAGGCCGGGCGCGAGCCTGCGTTGCCGGTTTATCTGACCGACGACGCCTCAGGCAATCTTTATATTCAGTCCGGCAGGGCGGATGTCTTCTTTGGACCGCAGTCCGTTTCTGCCTATAAAGCCGCGTTAACCGGCAAAACCCGCGTCGTGGGATTAGGACCGAAGAAAGCCTATGTCGCCACCACAACCAAAAAAGGCAATGGGCTGGTGTATGCGTTGCAGGCTGCGCTGGACGGTGCGATTAAGCGCGGGGAGTATCAAAAGGTGCTGGCGCGCTGGGGGGAGGCGGGCGAAGCGGTGACGTCTTCAGATGTTAATCCGCCCGGGATAACCTACTAATGGTGCTCTACACTTAGGGTTTTCATCCCTGAGGGGGCAACATGATCAAACTCTATGGCGTACCCGGCTGGGGATCGGCAATCAGTGAAGTGATGCTGACTCTGGCAGACATCCCGTATCAGTTCGTCAACGTGGACGGGTTTGACCAGCCCGGCCCGCAACGCGAATTGCTGTTAAAACTGAACCCGCTGTGCCAGGTGCCGACGCTGGAACTGGAAAACGGGGCGATCGTGACGGAAACCGCGGCGATCGCCCTGATGGTGCTCGACAGACGTCCCGACCTCGCGCCGCCCGTAGGGCAGGCCGAGCGCCAGCAGTTTCAGCGCCTGCTCATCTGGTTTGTGGCGAACGTCTATCCCACCTTTACGTATGCAGATTACCCGGAACGCTGGGTTCCTGATGCCCCGGAACAGCTGAAGAAAAATTGCATTGAGTACCGAAAATCGCTCTATCTGTGGTTCGACAGCCAGCTCAGCGCCTCGCCGTTTGCGTTTGGCAAACAGCTGACGCTGCTTGACGTCTATATTGCCGTTGCGCGTACCTGGGGGCCACGTCATGAGTGGTTTGCCACTAACACGCCTAATATTAGCGCCGTCGCGGATGCCGTCTGCGCGCTGCCGGAACTGCACAAGGTGCTAAAAGCTAACGATATAATCTGATAACGTGGAACGCTCACCTATAAAAGGAGCCCTGCCCATGCCACACGTTGATATCAAATGTTTTTCACGCGATCTGACTGACGAACAAAAAACGGCCCTGGCGGCGGATATCGCCGAAGCGATCGCCCGTCATCTGAACAGCAAAGATCGCTCAATCTCCGTGGCGCTTCAGGAGGTTCAGGAAGCTGACTGGAAGGCGCAGGTCTGGGATACCGAGATCGGCCCGAAACTGGATGAACTGATTAAGAAGCCCGGTTATTCGATGTAACTTGCCTGCCGGGTGGTGCAATATCACCCGGCGCTCCTCGCTTTTATTCCCTTTCGCAAAAATCGATAATAAAAACCATAACGATTCCGCTACAATTCATCCTTCCGAACAATATTCGTTGAATCAGCAGGTAAGCAATGCAACTGCACCAGATTAAGTACAAATTAGTAAAAGGATAATTTTTCCATGACAAAATTACCTCAGTTTTCACTCGCCTTTATTCATCCTCGTTACTGGCTCAGCTGGGCAGGCATTGCCGCGCTCTGGTGCACGGTTCAGCTTCCGTACCCGCTGCTGTTGAAAACAGGTCACGGGCTTGGGCGTCTGGCTATGCGCCTGCTTCCACGCCGCGTGGAGATCGCCAGACGAAATCTTGAGCTTTGCTTTCCTGATATGAAAGAGGACGAGTGCGAGCGTTTACTTGAGCGTAATTTTGAATCGGTTGGAATGGGCGTCATCGAAACGGGGATAGCGTGGTTCTGGCCAGACTGGCGCGTACGGAAACACTTCAGCGTAACCGGCTACGAACATATGGAACAGGCGCGGGCGCAAGGAAGGGGCGTGGTGCTCATTGGCATGCATTTTCTCACGCTGGAATTAGGCGCACGCATCTTTGGCATGCTCAACGCGGGTATTGGTGTGTATCGTCCCAACAATAATGCGTTGCTCGACTGGCTGCAAACGCGCGGTCGTCTGCGTTCCAATAAAACCATGCTTGACCGCTATGACCTGAAGGGCATGATCCGCGCGCTGAAGCAAAACGAGATCCTGTGGTATGCCCCGGACCACGACTATGGCAAAACGAATAGCGTGTTTGTGCCGTTTTTTGCCGTCCCGGACGCCGCGACAACTGCCGGGAGCTACATGCTGGTGAAAAGTGCCAGACCGGCCGTGATCCCGTTTGTACCGCGCCGAAAAGCAGACGGCACAGGGTATGAGCTGATTATTCTGGAGGATATCAGCGATACCTTGCAGGGAGGCGACAAAGCGTCGGTGGCCACGCAAATGAACAGAGCGATTGAGCGCGCCGTGATGATGGCGCCTGAGCAATATATGTGGCTGCATCGCCGGTTCAAAACCCGCCCTGAAGGCCAGCCGGACCGGTATAAACGCAAAAAACAGATCCCATCTTCTGCAAGAACCTTATCTGCCAGCGATATTTCGGACCGGTCGAGTATCCAGCAGTAGCCCGGCAGGGCGGATGCCGGTGCGCTCCGCCCTTTATAAATCCTGCCGCGCTGGATAGAATTACCGCATCCACATTGACGGGATGCCCAACATGACCGGAAGAGTCGATTATCATCTGGAAAAATACCTCCTCACCGAAGCCGGTGAGCCGGAACGTCTGACGCGCCAGTGGGCGGAGGTGATGCGCGAGTGTCATGACCAGAAATCCGGGGCAGAAGAGCGGCTGCGTCTTGCGCTGCTGAATGTGGATTACGTGACCAGCTTTGAGCTTCCCTTCCGGTTACTTCTTACCCGCGCACCGCAGCTGATTGATGGCATCAGAAATGAGTTTCAGCTCAGTCAAAAAAATGTCCTGTTCAACGGCAAGCGGTTTGGCTGCGTCTACAGCCTTAAACAGGATTTGAACGGCATTCCCGATGAATTTACCTACCACCTGAAGACCCGTATTCAGCGAATCGATGCGTCCGGCGGTTCGGAAGTGCCTTACCGGCAAATCGCTCAGCAGGTGAAAGCCCCCCGCGAGCGCCTCCAGCTGGCGCTGGAACAGGGGCTTGCGGTCACCGCGCTTGACGGGCTTTTCTGGTTTGGCCTCCAGCGCATAGCCGCCGACGTGCAGCGGTTAAGGAAGACCGGGATGAGAATAGTGACGTCCGATACGGAGGTGTTCGACACCCTTACCGGAACAACACGGCGGATTCCGGTTTATCGTCTTGAGGACGCTGCCGCTACTTAGCCTGGAGCAGGATCGCCAGCAGCCCAGGAAAACGGGCGTCCAGATCTTCTCTTCTCAGTGAGATCATATTCTCGCGCCCCTGCGGGCGCTGCCAGATCACACCGCTGTCGCGCAGCACGCGCCAGTGGTGAGTCATAGTGGATTTCACCACCTCTTCCGGGCGCAGTGCGTTACAGCTCAGTTCGCTGCCGTCGGCCAGCCTGCGGATAATCGCTAATCGCAGCGGATTGCCGAGGGCGAACAGCACATTTTCCAACACTATTTGTTCAGGTTCCGGGTGGTTTGGGATCATCGTTTTCCTGCGTCTCGCGTGAGATTGAGCTATATCAACAATAGGTCAACCGTTAAAAAATAGTTCGATAATACTCGTACAATGGGACTATTATAACAAACGAACGAACACGCGACCATCCCGGTCGTCACAAACCAGTCATGAAGACTTAAGGAAATAACATGCCCCGACCCATTCCACTCGAACGTTATCGCAACATCGGTATCTCCGCGCATATCGATGCGGGCAAAACAACCACCACTGAGCGCATCCTGTTTTACACCGGGATGAGCCACAAGCTGGGTGAAGTACACGATGGCGCGGCAACCACCGACTGGATGGCGCAGGAGCAGGAGCGCGGGATCACCATTACGTCGGCGGCGGTGAGCTGTTTCTGGCCCGGTATGGACAGAGGCTTTGAACCGCACCGCATCAATATTATCGACACCCCCGGGCACGTGGATTTCACCATTGAGGTGGAACGTTCCATGCGTGTGCTCGACGGCGCGGTAATGGTCTATGACTCCGTCGGTGGTGTGCAGCCGCAGTCGGAGACCGTCTGGCGTCAGGCGAATAAATATCATGTTCCGCGTCTGGCGTTCGTCAATAAAATGGACCGCCCGGGCGCAGATTTCTTCCGCGTGGTGCGGATGATGCAGGAGCGGCTGAAAGCCAATCCGGTCCCGATTGTGATCCCCGTGGGGGCAGAAGAACACTTCACCGGCGTGGTGGATCTCATCAAGATGCGCACCATTCTGTGGGACGATGCGACGCAGGGCATGGCGTTCAGCTATGCGCCAGTCCCTGACGATCTGCTGAGTACCGCCCAAGCGTGGCGAGAAAAAATGGTTTCGGCTGCGGCAGAAGCCAGCGATGAGCTTATGGATAAGTACCTTGAGACGGGCGAACTGGATGAAGCAGAAATCATCCAGGGGCTGCGCGTCCGGACCATCTCCGGTGAAATACAGCCCATGCTGTGCGGCAGCGCTTTCAAGAACAAGGGTGTGCAGCGCATGCTCGACGCGGTGATTGAATTGATGCCGTCTCCACTGGACGTGCCCGCTATTGATGGGGTAGACGAAGACGGACAGCACGCCGAGCGCCACCCAAGCGATGATGAACCGTTCTCGGCGCTGGCCTTCAAGCTGATGAGCGATCCGTACGTCGGCCAGCTGACCTTTATCCGCGTCTATTCTGGCATACTGCGCAAAGGCGACGCGGTGTACAACCCGGTGAAGGGCAAGAAAGAGCGTATCGGGCGCATCGTGCTGATGCATGCCAACGATCGCCATGAGGTGGACGAGCTGCGTGCAGGGGATATCGCAGCCTGTGTCGGGCTGAAAGACGTTACCACCGGTGACACGCTGACCGACCCGAATGCGGTGATCACCCTTGAACGGATGGAGTTCCCGGACCCGGTTATTTCGCTGGCGATTGAGCCGAAAACCAAGGCCGATCAGGAGAAAATGGGGATTGCCCTACAGCGCCTGGCTGCGGAAGATCCGTCGTTCCGCCTGCACACGGACGAAGAGTCCGGACAGACCATTATCTCCGGGATGGGCGAGTTGCATCTGGAGATCATCGTCGACCGCATGAAGCGCGAGTTTGGCGTTGAGGCGAACATTGGTCGTCCGCAGGTCACCTACCGTGAAACCCTGCGTAAAGCGGTGAAGGATATTGAAGGGAAATTTGTCCGACAGTCCGGCGGGAAAGGGCAGTACGGTCATGTGGTCCTGAGCCTTGAGCCGTTAGCCGCCGGGAGTGGTTTTGTGTTTGAAGATGCCACCAAAGGCGGGGTGGTGCCGCGGGAGTACATCCCGTCGGTGGAAAAAGGCTTGCGAGAAGCCATGAATACGGGAGTGCTGGCGGGCTATCCGGTGGTGGATGTGAAAGCGACCCTGACGTTTGGTTCCTACCATGACGTTGACTCCTCGGAGATGGCCTTCCGCATGGCGGCGATCCTCGGCTTCAAAGAGGGCGCTAGGCGGGCGGATCCGGTTATTCTTGAGCCGGTGATGCACGTTGAGGTGGAAACGCCGGAAGAGTACGCCGGGAACATTATGGGCGATCTCTCCTCCCGTCGCGGCCTGGTGCAGGGAATGGCAGAACAGTACGGCAGCCAGATTATTCGCGCTGACGTCCCGCTGGCTGAGATGTTTGGCTACGCCACCACGCTGCGCTCGATGTCCCAGGGGCGCGCGACGTATACGATGGAATTCCATCATTTTGCGGAAGCTCCGCGAAATGTGGCGGATGAGATTATTGCGAAGCGTGTGAAGTAATAAAAAGCCCTCTTCCTCAGGAAGAGGGCTTTTCTTTTTTGAGGTGCGTTAATCCAGCGCCTTCACCATTTTCCCGCTCGCGACAAACGTGCCCGCTCCCAGATGATGCAGCGTATTCAGTTTATCCCCGTCAAACTGCCAGCGTCCGGCGACAAATGCGCGTTCATCCGCCGCGGCGGAAACCACTTCGCCAAACAGAGTGTCATATTTCTCTGCCGCAGAGGTTACAGGTAATAACCGGCACTCCATCCACGCCAGACATTTCTCTTCTATAACCGGCAGGCCAAGCTCAGGGCCATAAATAACCGGGATCCCGTAGCAGTTAAATTTATCCTCGTCGCGCCCGCTGACGCTGCCGACCGCCCAGGTCCAGTTGGCTGCCGCCACGCCGGGGATCACAATGCCGAATTTCCCGCTGCGTTCGATCAACTCCCGTGACCACGCGCTTTTGTCTACCACAATCGCGATACGCGGGGGTTCAAATTCCACCGGCATAGACCACGCGGCGGCCATGACGTTGCGACGATCGATGGTCTCATCCCGGCTGGTGATGAGCACGGTTGGACCGTGATTCAGAAGGCGGCTGGCGTGACGTAATTCAACAGGGCGAAAGTGGCTCATAGGATCTCCTCATGTACACGACGAGTATGACGAAAAAGCACTTTTACGCATATGCATAAGGGAAAATAGTTTATAAACAGGGGATATCACATCCTGGAGCAAATCATGTCCCCATTTCTGAGCGCTTATTTTGCCCGCACGGGCTGGCAGCAGCCCGTACAGGTTAATATCGATACCCTGCGGGGGCTGCATTTACACCATAACTGCGCCATCCCTTTCGAAAATATCGATGTCGTTTTGCCGCGTGAAATCCATCTGGATGACGGGTGTCTGGTGGATAAACTGGTCACCGCGCGTCGGGGGGGATATTGCTTCGAGCAAAACGGCCTGTTTGAGCGGGTGTTGCGCGAAGTCGGTTTTACGGTGCGCAGCGTGCTGGGGCGGGTTGTGCTGGCTAATCCGTCGCAGATGCCGCCGCGTACGCACCGGTTGCTGCTGGTTGAGCTGAACGGCGAGCGCTGGATCGCCGATGTGGGATTTGGCGGACAAACGCTGACGGCGCCGATTCGTTTGATCGCCAACGAGGAACAGGAAACCCCACACGGGCGTTATCGTTTGCTGAGCGAGGGTAACGACTGGGTACTGCAATTCCGCCATCACGAGCACTGGCAGTCGATGTACCATTTTGACCTGGCGACCCAGTACTTCAACGATTACGTGATGGGAAACTTCTGGTCGGCGCACTGGCCGCAGTCCCATTTCCGTCATCACCTGCTGATGTGTCGCCACCTGCCGGACGGGGGCAAGCTGACGCTGACCAACTTTAATTTTACCCACTGGCAGAACGGTCATGTGGAGGAGCAGATCCATTTGCCGGATGCGGAGGCGCTGTATAAGCTGATGCAGGCGCGGTTTGGCCTGGGCGTTGATGACCCGAAGCACGGCTTTACCCTGGCCGAGCTGACGGCCGTGATGGCGGGGTTTGATACGCATCCACAGGCAGGTAAATAGCCCGGTGGCGGCTACGCCTTACCGGGCCTACAGCGGCTTGAAACGTAGGTCGGGTAAGGCGAAGCCGCCACCCGACAAAATCAACGGCGCGATCTCACTACCTGATAGCGACGGGTGAAGTACTCAAACGGCGCGCTCCACACGTGCACCAGACGGGTGAACGGGAAGATAAGGAAGATCGTCATCCCCAGCACCAGATGCACGCGGAAGATCGGTGCGACGCCGCTCAGCATTTCTGACGAGCCTCCCTTAAACGTCACGATCCCCTGCGCCCAGCCGACCAGCTTCATCATCTCGCTTCCGTCAGGATACTGGGCGGAGAAAGGAATGGTCGACAGCCCAAGGATGCACTGAAGCAGCAGGATACTCATGATGATAATATCCGGCGTGGTGGACGTGGCACGCACCCGCTGGTTGAACAGGCGGCGGATCAGCAGCATCGACCCGCCAATCAGCGTCAGCACCCCGCAAATCCCCCCCGCAATCATGGCTAACTGCTGTTTAACCGCGACGGGTAAAAACCAGGCGTACATCCAGTGCGGGGTTAACATGCCGAACAAATGCCCGAAGAAGATCCCCAGAATGCCAATATGAAACAGGTTAGAGCCCCAGTTCATCCCGCGCTTGCTGAGCATCTGGCTCGACGAGGCGCGCCAGGTGTACTGCCCGTAGTCGTAGCGCAACCAGCTGCCAAGGAAAAACACGGTGGCGCAGATGTACGGATAAATGTCATAGAAAAACACGTTCAGGTAATGTGTCATTTTGGGCCTCCGGCGCTGACGTCCACGTACTGCGGCGCGACGTCCTGGCTAAAGCGTCGTTGATATTGCTGCATCGGCGAGCTGTCGCACGATGTGGCGTTGTCTTCGATAAACTTCACCTGTTCCTCTTCCCACACGGCGTCCAGCGCCTGACGGGTATCATCCCGTTTTTCACCAGACACCTGCTTCGCCACGCTGTCGCTGGAAAGCCGTGTACCGGCCATCGTCAGCAGGGCGTCAAACAGCTGGTAATGTGCCACCTCGCGCTGTTTCAGCCGGCCGCCAATCAGCGCCAGGATCGGCGCGACGTTTTGCAGCCCTTCACGCGCCTCGTCATCGCTGACGATACTGAGATATTCCAGATAGAGCGGCAGATAGTCCGGCAGCTCGCGGCAGTCAAGCTGAAGGCCGGCTTTCTCATACTGGCTCATCAGGTCGACCATCGCCTGACCGCGATCGCGGGACTCGGCGTGAACGTGTTCGAACAGCAGTAGCGAGGTTGCGCGCCCGCGTTCAAACACTTCGCACCATTCGGCCTGCTTATCCAGCAGCGGGGCGCTCAGGTGCTGCTGCGCAAACGGCAGCAGCATGGGCGCGTCCTGTTCCACCAGGGAAAGCGCTTCGTCACGGTTTTCCCACAGCAACTCATCGGGATACTCAATGAGCAGCGCGATGATTTTGAGGATCTGCATTATTCTCCCTCCCCGTGTTCGCGCACTTCGGTGATGTTGATCGCGTCGATGCGGCTGCTGTTGAAGAGGTTGAATTTGGTGTCGGAGCCGTGGCAGCCGTCGCCGAAGGTGAAGCCGCAGCCGTTTTTCTCCGGGAAGGCGTCGCGCGCCATTTCGCGGTGGCTGGTCGGGATCACGAAGCGGTCTTCGTAGTTGGCGATAGCCAGATAGCGGTACATCTCCTCAACCTGCGCTTCGGTCAGGCCCACTTCTTCAATGGCGCGGGTGTCGGTCACGCCTTCCACGGTCTGGGAGCGTTTGTAGTGGCGCATCGCCATCATGCGCTTCAGGGCGCGCAGCACCGGACCGGTATCGCCCGCGCTGAGCATGTTTGCCAGGTACTGGACCGGGATGCGCAGGCTTTCGACCGCAGGCAGCACGCCGTCGCTCTGCGGCAAACCACCCGCGTCGGCGTAGGACTGAATCGGTGACAGCGGCGGCACATACCAGACCATCGGCAGGGTGCGGTATTCCGGATGCAGCGGCAGGGCAAGCTTCCAGTCCATCGCCATTTTGTAAACCGGGGAACGCTGTGCCGCGTCGATGACGTTCTGCGGAATACCCTGTTTCAGCGCTTCCTCAATCACCGCCGGATCGTTCGGGTTAAGGAACACGTCGCACTGGCGCTCGTACAGATCGGTTTCATGCTCGGTGCTGGCCGCCTCTTCAATGCGGTCCGCGTCATACAGCAGCACGCCGAGATAGCGGATGCGCCCAACGCAGGTTTCCGAGCAGACGGTCGGCTGGCCGGACTCAATGCGCGGGTAGCAGAAGATGCATTTCTCTGACTTGCCGCTCTTCCAGTTGAAGTAGATTTTCTTGTACGGGCAGCCGCTGATGCACAGACGCCAGCCGCGGCATTTGTCCTGGTCAATCAGCACAATGCCGTCCTCTTCGCGCTTGTAAATCGCACCGCTCGGGCAGGTGGCAACGCAACTGGGGTTCAGACAGTGCTCGCACAGGCGCGGCAGGTACATCATGAAGGTGTTTTCAAACTGGCCGTACATCTCCTTCTGGATCTTCTGGAAATTGCGGTCGCGGGCGCGTTTTTCGAACTCGCCGCCCAGCAGCTCTTCCCAGTTGGGCCCCCATTCGATTTTATCCATTCGCTTGCCGTCAATCAGCGAGCGCGGGCGGGCGGTAGGGAGGTGATCGCTCTCTGGCGCGCGGTGCAGATCCTGGTAATCGAAGGTGAAGGGTTCATAGTAATCGTCAATCTGCGGCAGGACGGGGTTAGCGAAAATCTTCGACAGCACGCCCATTTTGCCGCCGAGGCGCGGGGTCAGCTTGCCGTGAATACCGCGGATCCAGCCGCCTTGCCACTCATCCTGATCTTCCCAGTTTTTCGGATAGCCGATACCCGGTTTGGTTTCGACGTTATTAAACCACGCGTACTCCATCCCTTCGCGCCCGGTCCAGACGTTCTTACAGGTGACCGAGCAGGTGTGGCAGCCAATGCATTTATCGAGATTCAGAACCATGCCAACCTGTGAGCGTATTTTCATTTTTTCGCCTCCTGTACCTGATCCCGACCTTCGCCGTCCAGCCAGTTAATGTTTTTCATTTTACGGATCATGATGAACTCGTCGCGGTTCGAGCCGACGGTGCCGTAATAGTTGAAGCTGTACGCCAGCTGCGCGTAGCCGCCGATCATGTGGGTCGGTTTCGGGCAGACGCGGGTGACCGAGTTGTGGATCCCGCCGCGCCGTCCGGTTACTTCTGACCCCGGAATGTTCAGGATGCGCTCCTGAGCGTGGTACATCATGGTCATGCCCGGCGGCACGCGCTGGCTGACCACCGCGCGGGCGGTGAGGGCGCCGTTTGCGTTAAAAGCTTCGATCCAGTCGTTGTCCTCTATGCCCAGCTCGCGCGCGTCGGTTTCGCTGATCCAGACGATTGGCCCTCCGCGCGACAGGGTCTGCATCAGCAGGTTTTCGCTGTAGGTGGAGTGAATGCCCCATTTCTGGTGCGGCGTCAGGAAGTTAAGCGCTTTTTCCGGGAATCCGTTCGGCGGGATTTCGCGCATATGGGTAACGCTGCGGGTGTCAATCGGTGGACGATAGGCCACCAGACTCTCCCCGAAGGCGCGCATCCAGGCATGATCCTGATACAGCTGCTGGCGGCCCGAAATCGTGCGCCACGGGATCAGCTCGTGAACGTTGGTATAGCCTGCGTTATAGGAGACGTGCTCGCTCTCAAGGCCGGACCACGTCGGGCTGGAGATGATTTTGCGCGGCTGCGCCTGAATATCGCGGAAGCGGATTTTCTCATCTTCTTTGTTCAGCGCCAGATGAGTGTGATCGCGTCCGGTCAGTTCGCCGAGGGCTTCCCAGGCTTTGACCGCGACCTGACCGTTAGTTTCCGGCGCAAGGGCGAGGATCACCTCTGAAGCGTCAATGGCGGTCTCGATGCGCGGACGACCTTTCGCCGGGCCGTCGAGCTTGACGTAGTTGAGCTTGCCGAGGAAATCGACCTCGTTCTGGGTGTTCCACGATATGCCTTTTCCGCCGTTACCGAGCTTGTCCAGCAGCGGCCCAAGGGCCGTAAAGCGCTCGTAGGTTTCCGGGTAGTTACGCTCGACCACGGCGATGTTCGGTGCCGTTTTGCCGGGGATCAGATCGCACTCGCCTTTGCGCCAGTCCAGAATATCAAAAGGCTGCGACAGCTCCCCCGGGGAGTCATGCTGAAGCGGCTGTAGCACCACGTCAGTTTCGGTGCCGAGATGTCCGACGCACACCTCAGAGAAGACTTTGGCGATGCCCTTGTAAATCTCCCAGTCGCTGCGGGACTCCCACGCCGGGTCAACGGCTGCGGAAAGCGGGTGAATAAACGGATGCATGTCCGAGGTATTCATATCGTCTTTTTCATACCAGGTGGCGGTGGGCAGGACGATATCCGAGAACAGGCAGGTGCTGGACATACGGAAATCGAGCGTCACCAGCAGATCCAGCTTGCCCTCAATGGCGGCGGTTTGCCATTCCACCTCTTCAGGTTTCACGTCGTCCGTTGAGCCTAAATCCTCACCCTGAATACCGCTCTCGGTGCCAAGCAGGTATTTCAGCATGTATTCATGGCCTTTCCCGGACGAGCCAAGCAGGTTAGAACGCCAGACAAACAGGTTGCGCGGGTGGTTCTTACCGTTATCCGGCTGTTCGCAGGCGAAGCGGATATCGCCCGATTTTAACGCCTGCACGGTGTAGTCCTGCGGCGACATCCCGGCGGCGTCCGCCCGGGCCTTAACGTGCAGCGGGTTGAGGTTGAGCTGCGGCGCGGAAGGGAGCCAGCCCATGCGCTCGGCGCGGACGTTGAAATCAATCAGGTGACCGGTAAACTTCGATGCGTCTGCAAGGGGAGAAAGCAGTTCCTGTGCGGTGAGCTTCTCATAGCGCCACTGGCTGGCGTGGTTGTAGAAGTACGATGTGCTGTTCATCTGGCGCGGCGGACGGTTCCAGTCCAGCGCGAAGGCCAGCGGCAGCCAGCCGGTTTGCGGGCGCAGCTTTTCCTGGCCGACATAGTGCGACCAGCCGCCGCCGCTCTGCCCGACGCAGCCGCAGAAGACCAGCATGTTGATCATCCCGCGGTAGTTCATGTCCATGTGGTACCAGTGGTTCACACCGGCCCCGAGGATGATCATCGAACGACCATGAGTTTTGTGCGCCGTGTCGGCAAATTCACGGGCGATTTTTTCTATCAGATAAGCGGGGACGCCGGTAATTTGTTCGCCCCAGGCCGGGGTATAGGCTTTTATCTCGGCGTAGTTTGTCGCCGCGTTACTGTCTTCCAGACCGCGATCGAGGCCGTAGTTTGCCAGCACCAGATCGTACACGCTAACCACGCGTCTCTGGCTGCCGTCGGCCAGCGTCAGGGTTTTACTCGGTACGCGGCGCGTCAGCACCGGCTCCTGCTTCACGCTGCGGAAATGCGGATTCTCGTTGCCCCCGAAGTAAGGGAAGGCCACGTCTGCCACGCTGTCGTGGGTGATGAGCAGGGAAAGCGTCAGCTCGGTTTCCTGTCCCGCAGCCAGCGACTCCAGGTTCCATTTGCCTTTTTCACCCCAGCGGAAGCCGATGGAACCATTCGGCGCCACCAGATTTCCGGCCACGTCAAAGGCGATGGTTTTCCACTCCGGATTATTGGTTTCACCCAGCCCGTCGGCCAGATCCGACGCGCGCAGCATGCGGCCCGGCACCACGCGACCGTCAGCCTGTTCATCCAGCAGGACCAGCATCGGCATGTCGGTGTAGCGGCGGCAATAGTTGAGGAAGTACTCGCTCGGGTTATCGAGGTGGAACTCTTTAAGGATCACATGGCCCATCGCCATGGCAAGGGCGCTGTCGGTACCCTGTTTGGGGGCCAGCCACTGGTCGCTGAGCTTCGCCACCTCCGAGAAGTCCGGCGTAATGGCGACGGTCTTGGTGCCCTTGTAACGCACTTCGGTAAAGAAGTGGGCGTCCGGGGTGCGCGTCTGCGGCACGTTCGACCCCCAGGCAATGATATAGCTGGAGTTGTACCAGTCCGCGGATTCCGGCACGTCGGTCTGTTCGCCCCAGGTCATCGGCGACGCCGGTGGCAGATCGCAGTACCAGTCATAGAAGCTCAGGCAGGTGCCGCCGAGCAGGGAGAGATAGCGCGTACCGGCGGCATAAGAGACCATCGACATGGCCGGGATGGGGGAAAAACCGGCTACCCGATCCGGGCCGTAGTTTTTGATGGTCCAGACGTTGGCGGCAGCAATCAGCTGGTTAAGCTCTTTCCAGTTTGAGCGGATAAAACCGCCTTTTCCGCGCGCTTTCCTGTAGCTCTGCGCTTTCTGCGGATCGTTCTGGATGGCATCCCAGGCCAGCACCGGATCGGTATGCTGCGCCAGCGCCTCGCGCCAGAGTTCGATCAGCCTGCGGCGTACCAGCGGGTACTTGAGACGGTTGGCGCTGTAGAGATACCAGGAGTAGCTTGCGCCACGCGGGCAGCCGCGAGGTTCGTGGTTAGGCAGGTCAGGGCGGGTGCGCGGGTAGTCGGTCTGCTGGGTTTCCCAGGTCACCAGGCCATTTTTGACATAAATCTTCCAGCTACAGGAGCCGGTGCAGTTAACGCCGTGGGTGGATCGCACAATCTTGTCGAACTGCCAGCGCTGACGGTAGCTGTCCTCCCAGTCGCGGTTGGTGTGGTACACCTGCCCGTGCCCATCGGCGAAACTGTCGCCTTTTGTTTTGAAGTAACGGAAGCGGTCCAACAGTTTGCTCATGACATTTCTCCTGCTTCGATAGCATGGCCGGAGGGTGAGACATCACGCTCCGGCGAAGAGGTAGTTATTATTTTTGTGAGGATTTGCGGGCGTACACCAGCCAGGTGACGAGCACGCAGACGATGTAAAACACGAGGAAGACTTTCATGGCGCCCACCGGGGAACCAGTCATCGCCAGGGATGTGCCAAAGGCTTTGGGAATAAAGAACCCGCCTACCGCACCGATGGCAGAGATAAAGCCCAGCGCGGCAGCCGTTTCGGTCACCGCTTCATGCTGTGCCTGTTCGTCGCTCCCGCCCTGTTTTTTCACGCGGTCGAGGGTGATTTGGCGAAAGATAATCGCGATCATCTGGAAGGTCGAGCCGCTGCCCAGGCCTGCGGTGAGGAACAGGCCCATAAAGACCAGATAGAAGGCCATAAAACTGCCTGAACCAGACCCGGGGAGCGTCAGGAAAATCAGGGCGCTAAAGATGGCCATAAAAACGAAGTTGATCAGCGTCACCCGTACGCCGCCCAGCCTGTCTGAAATCATTCCGCCAGCCGAACGCGCCAGAGCGCCGATCAGCGGGCCAAAGAAGGCGAGGTGGAGGATATTTACGTCCGGAAACTGGGTTTTCGACAGCATAGCAAAGCCTGCCGAGAAACCGATAAACGAGCCGAAGGTTGCCAGATAAAGCAGGCTCAGCAGCCAGAGGTGAAAGCGCTTCAGCACCGGAAGCTGGCTGGCAATGGACGCTTTCGAGCTGGCGATGTCGTTCATGCCAAAAAACGCCGCAAGGGTAGCAAGAATCAGCAGCGGGGCCCAGATCCACGCCGCGTTCGCCAGCCACATCGTCGAGCCATCCTCCTGGGGGACGCCGTGAACGCCGAGGAAGGTAAACATCGGCAGAAAAATCACCAGCGGCGCAACCAGCTGCATCACGCTCACGCCCAGGTTACCCAGCCCGCCGTTAATGCCCAGCGCGCTGCCCTGTCTGGCTTTCGGGAAGAAGAAGCTGATGTTTCCCATGCTGGAAGCGAAGTTGGCGCCGGCAAAACCGCACAGCAGTGCGATGATGATAAAGACCCAGTAAGGCGTGGCGGTATTCTGGATGGCGATCCCAAGCCAGACACAGGGTACGACCAGGATAACGGTACTTAACACGGTCCAGTAACGTCCGCCAAATATCGGCACCATAAAAGAGTAGGGGACACGCAATATCGCGCCGGAAAGAGAAGGTAATGCCGTTAGCATAAAAAGCTGATCGGTGCTGAAATTAAATCCGACCTTATTAAGATTTACCGCAATAGCGCTAAACAACATCCATACACAAAACGCGAGAAGCAAACACGCCACGGAAATCCACAGGTTTCTACGTGCGATATGTTTCCCTTTATTCTCCCAAAATTGCGCGTTTTCCGGTTTCCAGTTACTCAACAGATGCTGATTACTCTTCTCGCTTTGATGTGACATATCACCCTCTTGCTTACCCAAATGGAGAGAAAAAAGAAGTGAAAACAGAAAGATACCTTTCGGCAGTTTGTAGAAATTTTTGGATGTTATGGGATACATCTGAAAGGATAGATAAAAAAGCGAATCCCTGAGTTTGGAATGGGAATCAGGGTTCGCTTTATGTGTTACTAATTGTAACTGTTTGCGGAAATTAATACCCCGATGGGAGTATTAAAACAATTCGAGGGAAATAAGCTTATCCAGATGCTTATTAAATGCCGCGTCGTCCATTTCAGGCATATTTAATACGTATATGCCATCCAGGCCACATACCAGACCAATTAAACGCCAGGCGATATTTTCCGGCTGGTCAGCAAGCGTAAAGGCGTTGGCCTCCGCCCCGGCGCGGATAATCGCGACCGTTTCCTGGTGCCACATCTCCATGGTCAAAACGTAGGCGCCTTTGATATCGCTATCCCGGCTGGCAAGAATTTGCGCCTCCCGCCACAGTCGAATATAAGGCTCAAACCCGCCGTCATCGCTGCCGAGCATGGCATGCAGGCGCTCGCGCCAGCCGGCGTTTTCGCCAACGATTTCAGCATCCAGCAAATCGCGGATTAGCCGGACAAACGCCAGCGACTTAAGCTCGCCCGCCGACGCAAAGTGGTGATGCACCTGCCCGGTGGCGACGCCCGCTTCGGTGGCGATGCGGCGCACGGTCATCGCAGCGAATCCTTCGGTCAGCGCCACGCGCATCGCGGCCTGGAGGATCTCTTCCCGCCGCTCGTCCTTGCTCAGATAACGCATAATTTCTCACTCTCAATGGCAACGAAACGAGTGTAACAAAGAGCTGGACAAGTGTTCAACTTTACGTAGGATCGCATTCTGGACATGTGTCCAGTTTTTAACTGAAAAGGAAATTTATGTTTCGTCAGTGGTTAGCGTTAGTGATTATCGTGCTGGTGTATATCCCGGTGGCGATTGACGCGACGGTGCTGCACGTGGCGGCGCCAACATTGAGCATGACGCTGGGTGCCAGCGGCAACGAATTGCTGTGGATTATTGATATTTACTCGCTGGTGATGGCGGGGATGGTGCTGCCTATGGGCGCGCTGGGGGATCGCATTGGCTTCAAGCGCCTGCTGATGATCGGCAGCGTGCTGTTTGGCCTGTCTTCGTTAGCGGCGGCTTTTGCGCCTTCCGCGGGCTGGCTGATTGCCGCCCGCGCGTCGCTGGCGATAGGGGCGGCGATGATCATCCCGGCAACGCTTGCAGGGATCCGCACCCTGTTTACTGACGCGCGGCACCGTAATATTGCCCTCGGCGTCTGGGCGGCCGTTGGGTCGGGCGGCGCGGCGTTTGGCCCGCTGATTGGCGGCATGTTGCTGGAGCACTTTTACTGGGGGTCGGTGTTCCTGATTAACGTGCCGATCGTGCTGATCGTGGTTTCGCTTGCTGCGCGCTTTGTGCCTGCTCAGCAGGGGCGTCCCGAACAGCCGCTCAATATCAGCCATGCCATTATGCTGATTGTCGCCATTTTACTGCTGGTCTATAGCGCCAAAACCGCCCTGAAAGGGGTGCTGTCGCCGTGGATGGTGGCCTGTACGCTGCTTACCGGAGCGGTAATGCTGTTTATCTTCGTCCGTATCCAGCTACGCGCGCGCGTGCCGATGATCGACATGCGCCTGTTTTGCCATCGCATTATTTTAAGCGGCGTGGTCATGGCGATGACCGCCATGATTGCGCTGGTGGGCTTTGAACTGCTGATGGCGCAGGAGTTGCAGTTCGTGCATGGTTTTACGCCGTTTGAAGCAGGGATATTTATGCTGCCGGTGATGGTGGCGAGCGGATTTAGCGGGCCGATCGCGGGTGTGCTGGTCGGGCGTCTGGGGCTGCGCATTGTCGCGGCCGGAGGCATGGGGCTTATCGCGGTCAGTTTTATCGGCCTGTCGACGCTCGATTTCAGCACCCAACAGTGGCAGGCGTGGAGCCTGATGGTGCTGCTGGGCTTCAGTGCCGCCAGCGCACTGCTGGCATCGACGTCAGCGATCATGGCTGCCGCGCCGAAAGAGAAAGCGGCCGCCGCAGGCGCGATCGAAACCATGTCCTACGAGCTGGGTGCTGGTCTGGGGATCGCCATTTTCGGTCTGCTGTTAACCCGCAGCTTTTCGGCGTCTATTGTACTGCCGCAGGGGCTGAGCGCGTCGCTGACCGATAAAGCCTCGTCGTCCATCGGTGAAGCGATGAAGGTGGCGCAGGAGCTGACGCCGTCGCTGGCCGAGCCGGTGATGACGGCGGCGAAAACCGCGTTCATCACCTCGCACAGCGTGGCCCTGGGCAGTGCGGGAGGCATGCTGCTGATTCTGGCGGTCGGGATCTGGTTTAGTCTGGCGAAGGTCGGAGGGCAGCAGTAATAAAAAAGGCCAGCCGCGAGGGCTGGCCTTTTGAACTAACAGATCTTAGAACTGGTAGGTCAGACCTACAGCTACGATGTTGTCGGTAGCCACTTTGGCATCTTTGGTGAACTGGCTGTCATCCACGAGGTTGATTTTGTAATCAACATAGGTGGACATGTTTTTGTTGAAGTAGTAGCTCGCGCCAACGTCAACGTATTCAACCAGGTCCTGGTCGCCATAAGAACCGATGTCTTTACCTTTGGATTTCAGGTAAGCGATGGACGGACGCAGACCGAAGTCGAACTGGTACTGAGCCACAACTTCGAAGTTCTGCGCTTTGTTGGCAACGTGACCGTTACCGAACGCCGTCATGTTGCGGGTTTCAGAGTAGGTGGTTGCCAGGTAGATGTTGTTCGCATCGTACTTCAGGCCAGCAGCCCAGACTTCTGCGTTTTCGCCACCGGCGTTCAGGTTGCTTGCAGCACGAACCTGACGGTCGGTACGGTCAGATTTCGCGTAGGTCGCACCCACACCGAAGCCGTCGAATTCATAGGTAGAAGACAGACCCCAGCCGTCACCGTTGGATTCGGTGATATCGTCACGGTCGTTTTTACCCTGGTACTGAGCAGCCACGTTCAGGCCGTCAACCAGACCAAAGAAGTCGGTGTTACGGTAGGTTGCAACGCCAGTGGTACGGCCGGTCATGAAGCCGTCAGTCTGCGTCCAGGTATCGCCACCGAACTCTGGCAGAACGTCAGTCCACGCGCCGATGTCATAAGCCACACCGTAGTTACGACCGTAGTCGAAGGAACCGAATTCATCGAATTTCAGACCAGCGTACGCCAGACGGGTTTTGTTGCCGTCGGAACCTTGAGCTTCAGAGCGATTGCCCTTGAACTCATATTCCCACTGACCGTATCCGGTCAGCTGATCGTTGATCTGAGTTTCACCTTTGAAGCCCAGACGAACATACGTTTTGTCGCCGTCGCTACCAGCATCATCAGAAAAATAGTGCAGACCAGTAACTTTGCCGTACAGATCCAGTTTGTTACCGTCTTTATTAAAAACTTCAGCCGCGTTAACAACGCCAGCTGCCAACATGGAAGTCACTGCCACTGCAACTAATTTAAGTTTCATCTTAAATAATCCTTATAATTTTATTTAGGTATTTCCTAAGCCACCTGAGCGATTTTTAAACGAGGCTTATCGTCAATGGCAGACTATTTTTAAAATTCCGTAGACTGCTTTCAATAATAAGTTTCAAAATATTAAAGATAATTTCAATTAGTGTGATCCTGATCGGATAAATTGCCCTTAAATCGGCCAGTCAGGTTAATATATAGACATAAAGTGATTATTAACTAATCAATATAATATGGCTGTGAATAGTTGTCGGACGTTTTAGTTTTTTGGTGGGATTAAAAGGGTTTGGCAGGGAATGTCAAAACATGTGGCAGGATAACCTTTTTTAAAACAGTTGATTATAAATTTCTCGGGAAACCAGAACCTGTTTTTTAAGAGAAATATTCAGAAATAAACTATTGCACTTTGTGCTATATAGCGCGGGAATATTGGCGCTGAATTAATTACCTGCGTTGTCAGTTTATGTCAATTTCCACAACAACTCTGGCTTTCTGACAGCACTCTATACAGAAATTTAATTACTCTCTAATGTTACGAATTATATTCGAGGGTGTGATCACATATTAAAATATTGTTAATATTTTGCCGGGCATATTCGGTACCCGGCAAAAATAAAAATGCTATTTGCGGGTGGCATACCAGCACAGTAACGATCCGGCGCACACCATCAATGCCCCTTGCCAGAATGAGAGTGAAAGCGGAGAACTCAGCAGAATAGCCGCCAGTGCGGCGGAAAGAACTGGCGTGAAATAAGAGACAGCCGCAAGCACCGTGACGTTACCGTGAAGAATACCGATATTCCAGGCGGCGTAGCCAAAGCCAAGCGCAACCCCACACATCAATAGCTTTACCACAACCGGGACGCTGAACACCATTTCGGGCTGATCGCTGACGGCATATTTGACCCACAGGCTCAGGGCGGTCAGCAGGACGAAAAGGGTAATGCCATTTTGCCCTTTGGCATACTTGCTGGTGACGGTGCAGTAGGCGGCCCAGATAAAAGCGCCAGCAAACGCCAGCCCATAACTTAGCGGACTGGAAACGACGTTCTGCATGATGTCATTCAGTTGCAGACCGTTTTCGCCACCTAAAACCCAGCACACACCCAACAGCGAGATGAGAAGCCCAGGGATCACCCACAGGGTGGTTTTTTGCCCGTTGAACAAAATCGCGAACGCAATCGTCAGGCTTGGCCACAGATAATTGACCATACCGACTTCAATCGCCTGTGAGCGCGTCGCGGCATACCCCAGCGACAGGGCCAGGCACATCTCATAGCTGACAAACAGGATGCTGCCCGCAATGAGATAGCGCGTGGAAAAACGCCGAAGATCGGGAAAACCCACCGTCACCAGACACAACAGCCCGCTGACGGTGTAAATCATCGCCGCGCCGCCCACCGGGCCCAGTCCTTCACTGACGCTGCGGATGAGACCCACCATGGTGCTCCACAACAATATGGCCGCCAGGCCTGTCAGCGTTGCTCTTTTTCTGTCCATTACCCTGCCAGTCGTCTAAAAATCAAAGGGAAAACTTATAGCATCTATTTGCTACACCTGGCGAATTTTCAAAGAGCCTGTTAACCCGAAAGGATTAGCAAATCGTACCGGCAGTGACTATTAAGGGGGCGAAGTCTGACGACCTTGATTTGACGCAAAAAAAACAGGGGCTTTGCTGTTAGTTTGCGGCGCGAAGTCTTATCAGATAACGAGGACAGCAATGGACGTCAGCCGCAGACATTTTTTTAAAATCTGCGCGGGCGGTATGGCCGGAACAACAGCCGCAATGCTGGGATTCGCTCCCAAAATGGCGCTGGCTCAGGCACGCAACTATAAACTGCTGCGCGCGAAAGAGATCCGTAACACCTGCACATACTGCTCCGTGGGTTGTGGGCTATTAATGTATAGCCTGGGTGATGGCGCAAAGAACGCCAAAGAAGCGATTTATCATATTGAAGGGGACCCGGACCATCCGGTGAGCCGCGGGGCGCTTTGCCCGAAAGGGGCGGGGCTGCTGGACTACGTCCACAGTGAAAACCGTCTGCGCTACCCGGAATATCGTGCGCCGGGCTCTGACAATTGGCAGCGTATCTCCTGGGACGAAGCCTTCTCCCGAATTGCAAAACTGATGAAAGCGGATCGCGACGCCAACTTTATTGAGAAGAACGAGCAGGGCATCACGGTAAACCGCTGGACCTCCACCGGGATGCTGTGTGCCTCTGCGGCAAGTAATGAGACCGGCATGCTGACGCAAAAATTTGTGCGCTCCCTCGGCATGCTGGCGGTTGATAACCAGGCGCGCGTCTGACACGGACCAACGGTAGCAAGTCTTGCTCCAACATTTGGTCGCGGTGCGATGACCAACCACTGGGTTGATATCAAAAACGCTAACGTCGTGGTGGTAATGGGCGGTAACGCCGCTGAAGCCCATCCGGTGGGATTCCGCTGGGCGATGGAAGCGAAAAACAACAACGATGCGACGCTGATTGTCGTCGATCCACGCTTTACGCGTACGGCATCGGTGGCTGATATCTATGCGCCGATCCGCTCCGGTACGGACATCACGTTCCTGTCCGGCGTGCTGTTGTACCTGATCGAAAATAACAAAATTAACGTGGAATACGTTAAGCATTACACCAATGCCGGCCTGCTGGTACGGGAAGATTTCGCCTTCGAAGATGGCCTCTTCAGCGGCTATGACGCCGGGAAACGTCAGTACGATAAATCGTCCTGGAACTATCAGTTCGACGAAAACGGCTACGCGAAACGCGATGAGACCCTGAGCGATCCGCGCTGCGTGTGGAACTTGCTGAAACAGCACGTTTCCCGCTATACGCCGGACGTGGTGGAAAACATCTGCGGTACGCCGAAAGCGGACTTCCTGAAAGTATGTGAAGTGCTGGCTTCCACCAGTGCCGCCGACAGAACCACTACATTCCTGTACGCGCTGGGCTGGACGCAGCATACCGTGGGCGCGCAGAACATCCGTACCATGGCGATGATCCAGCTGCTGCTCGGCAACATGGGGATGGCCGGTGGCGGCGTGAACGCCCTGCGCGGGCACTCTAACATTCAGGGCTTAACCGACCTAGGCCTGCTGTCGACCAGCCTGCCGGGTTACCTGACCCTGCCGTCCGAGAAGCAGACCGACTGGCAAAGCTGGCTTGACGCCAACACGCCAAAAGCGACGCGTCCGGACCAGGTGAACTACTGGAGTAACTATCCGAAGTTTGCCGTCAGTCTGATGAAATCGTTCTATGGCGACGCGGCGCAGAAAGAGAATGACTGGGGCTTTGAGTGGTTGCCGAAATGGGACCAGGCTTACGATGTCATCAAGTATTTCAACATGATGGATAAGGGCGACGTCACGGGGTATATCTGCCAGGGCTTTAACCCGGTAGCGTCATTCCCGGATAAAAACAAAGTCGTTCGCAGCCTGAGCAAGCTGAAGTACATGGTGGTTATCGATCCGCTGGTCACCGAAACGTCTACGTTCTGGCAGAACCACGGTGAATCAAACGATGTCGATCCGGCAGCGATTCAGACCGAGGTGTTCCGCCTGCCGTCGACCTGCTTTGCGGAAGAGGACGGTTCAATTGCCAACTCTGGCCGCTGGCTACAGTGGCACTGGAAAGGTCAGGATGCGCCGGGCGAAGCGCGTAATGACGGCGAAATTCTGGCCGGGATTTACCATCGTCTGCGCGAGATGTACCGCGCAGAAGGCGGCAAAGGCGCTGAGCCGCTGCTGAAGATGAGCTGGAACTACAAGCAGCCGGATCATCCTGAGTCCGAAGAGGTGGCAAAAGAGAACAACGGCGTGGCGCTGGCCGACCTGTACGATGCCAACGGCAATCTGGTGGCGAAGAAAGGACAGCTGCTCGATAGCTTCGCACTGTTGCGTGACGACGGTACCACGGCCTCTTCCTGCTGGATCTACACCGGCAGCTGGACGGAGCAGGGTAACCAGATGGCCAATCGCGATAACGCCGATCCGTCAGGCCTGGGCAATACCCTGGGCTGGGCATGGGCGTGGCCGTTAAACCGCCGCGTACTGTACAACCGTGCCTCCGCAGACGTGAACGGTAAGCCGTGGGATCCGAAACGCATGCTGATCGAGTGGAACGGCACGAAGTGGACGGGGAACGATATCCCGGACTTCAACACCGCCGCGCCGGGCAGCAACACCGGGCCGTTTATCATGCAGCCGGAAGGGCTGGGACGTCTGTTTGCTATCGACAAACTGGCGGAAGGGCCGTTCCCGGAACACTACGAGCCGATGGAAACGCCGCTCGGCACTAACCCGCTGCACCCGAATGTGGTCTCCAGTCCGGTGGTACGCATCTATGAAGACGACGTGCTGCGTTTAGGTAAAAAGGACAAGTTCCCGTATGTCGGCACCACCTACCGCCTGACCGAGCATTTCCATACCTGGACCAAGCACGCGCGGCTTAACGCCATCGCGCAGCCGGAACAGTTTGTGGAGATAAGCGAAACCCTGGCGAAGGCGAAAGGCATTGCCAACGGCGATCGCGTGAAGGTCAGCAGCAAGCGCGGCTTTATTCGCGCGGTGGCGGTGGTCACCCGTCGTCTGCAAACGCTGAACGTGCATGGCCAGCAGGTGGAAACCGTCGGTATACCGCTGCACTGGGGCTTTGAAGGGGTAGCGCAGAAAGGCTACATCGCCAATACCCTGACGCCAAACGTCGGCGATTCCAACTCGCAAACGCCGGAGTATAAAACGTTTCTGGTCAACATCGAGAAAGCGTAAGGAGCGATTAAATGGCGATGGAAACACAAGACATTATTAAACGCTCCGCGACCAACCCGATAACGCCCGCGCCTCGTGCGCGGGATTACAAGGCAGAAGTCGCCAAGCTGATCGATGTCTCCTCCTGCGTGGGCTGTAAGGCCTGCCAGGTGGCCTGCTCGGAGTGGAACGATATTCGCGACGAGGTGGGGCACTGCGTTGGTGTCTATGACAATCCTGCTGATCTGAGCGCCAAGTCCTGGACGGTGATGCGCTTTAGCGAAACCGACCAGAATGGCAAGCTGGAGTGGCTGATCCGTAAAGACGGCTGTATGCACTGTGAAGATCCGGGCTGCCTGAAGGCATGCCCGTCTGCCGGGGCAATCATTCAGTACGCCAACGGGATCGTCGACTTCCAGCAGGATAACTGCATCGGCTGCGGTTACTGTATTGCAGGTTGTCCGTTTAATATCCCGCGCCTCAATAAAGAGGATAACCGGGTCTATAAATGCACGCTGTGCGTCGATCGCGTCAGCGTCGGCCAGGAGCCTGCCTGCGTGAAGACCTGTCCTACCGGGGCGATCCACTTCGGCACCAAAAAAGAGATGCTGGAAGTGGCGCAGCAGCGGGTGGATAAGCTCAAAGCGCGCGGCTATGACAAGGCCGGGATTTATAACCCGCAGGGCGTGGGCGGTACGCACGTCATGTATGTTCTGCACCACAATGACCAGCCGGAGCTGTATCACAATCTGCCGAAAGATCCGGCGATCGATACCTCAATCAACCTGTGGAAAGGGGCGCTTAAGCCGCTCTCAGCGGCGGGCTTTATCGCCACCTTTGCCGGGCTGATTTATCACTACATCGGTATCGGGCCTAATAAAGAGGTGGATGACGACGAGGAGGAGCATCATGAATAAGTCGAAAATGATAGTGCGCACAAAATTTGTCGATCGCGCCTGTCACTGGACGGTGGTCATCTGCTTCTTCCTGGTGGCAGTATCCGGCATTTCGTTCTTCTTCCCGACGCTACAGTGGCTCACGGAAACCTTCGGGACACCGCAGATGGGACGCATTCTGCATCCGTTCTTCGGCGTGCTGATTTTCGTGGTGCTGATGTTTATGTTCGTGCGTTTCGTTCATCACAACATCCCTGACAAGCAGGATATTCCCTGGATTAAAGGGATTGTTGAGGTTCTGAAAGGCAACGAGCATAAAGTCGCGAAGGTGGGCAAATACAACGCCGGGCAGAAGATGATGTTCTGGACCATCATGAGCATGATTTTCGTGCTGCTGGTAACCGGAGTGATTATCTGGCGTCCGTATTTTGCCCAATATTTTCCGATCCAGGTGGTGCGCTACGCACTGCTGATCCACGCGACCTCGGCCATTATTCTGATCCACGCCATCCTGATCCATATGTATATGGCCTTCTGGGTGAAAGGATCGATTAAAGGCATGATTGAAGGGAAGGTGAGCCGCCGCTGGGCGCAAAAACACCATCCGCGCTGGTATCGGGACGTTGAGCGTCTTGAAGCGCAAAAAGAGAGTTCGGAAGGGTTGAAGTAAACCTCGCGCCGTCGGCATTGTCCGGCGGCGCTGCACTTGCGCGGCTCTGAGCTACGTATTGGTAATTAACGCATCAATTCCTGCAAGAACACTACTTCTTGCACTGCGCAGATTACATACATAATTCTTATTATTAAGTTTCTTTGTCTCCACGTGTGTGATGTTGGCTGTATTAAGAAAATATGTCTGGAATTCAATGTTCACCAGTGGCGTTGCAGCGTTTGAATGTCCTCTTAAATGATTATGATAGCTTAACGGTACAATAAGTCTCGTTGATAAGTCGTCATAAAAATCGTGCTGAATAATCATAAAATAGGGCTGATATTCACGCGTTCTGTCTGATGGGTTGCGATAAACGTCAAACTGAAAACACATCAAAGCCCTCCAAAATAAGGGTCATCCGATAATAGCCCTGCTTTGGCCGTTAATTCATTCATCGCTTTAATAAATCCCTGATCCTGTTGATGCTGTCGCTTGTGCTCTGCTGTTGTAGAGAGTGGGCGAGGCTTTTTCCCCGTAAAAGGCTTTGTTGTAACACATCTTTCTGTGCGGTTCGGTTTCATGTTTTCTCCTTTGTTGGTGCGGTCATTATCAACCGCAGCCAACAAAAAACAATACTGTTTCCCCTGGTAATCTACATTATGCGAGCCGTCTTCCAGTAATATCAAAATCGCTCTGCAATATAGCGGAAGGGATATTTTGTAGGCTTCACTTTGCCGATCTTGCGTTTCGGTAAATCCACCTTGTCTACGTGAATTTCTTTATAGGGGATCTGGGAAAGCAGATGCGAAATAATATTCAGCCGCACCCGTTCTTTATCTTCTGAGCGCGCCACAAACCACGGCGCCCAGGCGGTGTCGGTCGCTTTAAACATCGCGTCGCGGGCGAGGGTATACTCATCCCACAGATTGAAAGATTTAATATCCATTGGAGACAGCTTCCAGATCTTGCGACCATCATTAATGCGATCGCGCAGGCGTCGCTCCTGCTCTTTTGGCGTTACTTCAAGCCAGTATTTCAACAAAATGATCCCGGCATCGACCATCGCTTTTTCCATTACCGGCGTTCCATCAAGAAATTTTTCGGCCTGCTCTTCGGTACAGAAACCCATGACTCTTTCCACGCCCGCGCGGTTGTACCAGCTGCGGTCAAAAATGACGATTTCACCGGCAGAGGGTAGATGGGGAACGTAACGCTGAAAATAGAGCTGACTTTTCTCTTTATCGGTGGGGGCCGGTAACGCAACAACGCGAAACACCCGGGGACTGACGCGTTCGGTGATGGCTTTGATGACGCCGCCTTTACCGGCGCCGTCTCGTCCTTCAAAAACAATACAGACCTTTAACCCTTTGGCGACCACCCATTGCTGGAGCTTAACCAGTTCAACATGGAGGCGGCGAAGCTCTTGCTCGTACGCTTTGGTTTTGAGCGGCGCGTTTTTAACGACATCATCAACAACACGGGTTTTCTTCTTACTGACCATGGTGGGTCTCCCTTTGTATCCGGTCGCGGGATCGAGGCCGTACTAAGAGTGTAATCGGCCTGAATGAATGGATTAATGTGTCAGAAATCTGATTTGAACTGGTTCACCATACAAGTTTAATCAATAATGCACGCTGCATATTTTTTAACAGTGGTCGCGGTATGAAAAAGACAATTTTTTCGTTAGCACTGGGTACCTTTGGCCTGGGGATGGCTGAGTTTGGCATTATGGGCGTGCTGACCGAGCTGGCTCATGATACGGGCATTTCGATTCCCTCCGCCGGAAATATGATTTCGTTTTACGCTTTTGGCGTGGTGATCGGCGCGCCGATTGTGGCGCTGTTCTCCAGCAAATTTTCGCTGAAAACAACGCTGCTGTTTCTGGTGGCGATGTGCGTCGTCGGTAACGCGCTCTTTACCTTCTCTGACTCCTACGTGGGGCTGGCGGCGGGGCGCTTAATCTCTGGTTTCCCGCATGGCGCGATTTTCGGAGTGGGGGCGATAATCCTGTCAAAAATCGCGCCGCCGGGTAAAGTGACGGTCGCTGTGGCCGGGATGATTGCCGGGATGACCGTTGCCAACCTGCTTGGCGTGCCGCTCGGGACGTGGCTGGGACATGAATTTAACTGGCGTTACACCTTCTTTTTGATTGCGGTCTTTGACGCGCTGGTGATCCTGTCTGTTCTGCTGTGGGTGCCTGACATTCACGACACGACAACCACCCGGCTGGCAGAACAATTCCACTTCCTGAAGAAACCGGAACCGTGGCTGATTTTTGCCGCTACGATGTTTGGCAATGCCGGGGTGTTTGCCTGGTTTAGCTTCGTGAAGCCGTTTATGGTCAACGTGTCAGGCTTTTCTGAGGGCGTCATGACCGCGATCATGATGCTGATGGGGCTGGGCATGGTGCTGGGAAATGTCTTCAGCGGCAAGCTGTCGTCACGCTTTAGCCCGCTGCGCATTGCTGCCACCACCGACCTGGTGATTGTGGCTTCGCTGCTGGCGTTGTTTGCCTTTGGCGAGCTTAAAACAGCTTCACTGGTAATGGGATTTGTCTGCTGCGCCGGGCTGTTTGCGCTCTCTGCGCCGCTGCAAATTCTGCTGCTGCAAAATGCGAAAGGCGGCGAGATGCTGGGGGCCGCAGGCGGGCAAATGGCGTTTAACCTCGGCAGCGCAATTGGCGCCTATTTCGGTGGATTAATGATTACGCTCGGCTTTAGCTGGAGCTATGTCACGCTGCCGGCCGCGATTTTATCCTTCTCTGCGATGACCTCTCTGCTGATGTATGGTTATTTATGTGCCAAAAAGCGTCAGGCCAACGCAGGTGCGCTGGCCTGATTGCACACTTTGCCCGCTGGTCGCGGGCGCAGAAGGGGACTAAACGAATTTCGCCAGCGGGTCAGCGGCGGCAAAAGCGACCGCTTTGTCTGCTGCTGGTGGGTAAATCAGTTCGTTGGTGATGGCGACTTTGATCTTTTTGCCTTCCTCGCGCACGGATTTAACGCGCTGTTCCCAGCCCTCGGTGTATACCGCGCCCCAGCCACCTAAATCCAGACAGGTGACGTAGTTCACCTGACGGTAAGGGTACGGCTCCAGATTTAACAGGCTGGCCGCCGCGTTGTGTCCGGCGAATTTCCCAAGCTGGATCGCGTGCTGGCAGGTCATCAGCGCCGTGTTGCCCGCATCGTCCGTTTTGGCGTGCGCCATATCACCCGTCGCGTAAACCTCAGGATGCGCAGGAACCTGCAACGTGTCGGTGACGATCAGCCGTCCCTGAGTATCGCGTTCCCCGTCAATTTGCAGGCTGAGGAGGTTAGCTTCTACCCCTGCCGTCCACACTACAGTGGCGCTGGCAATGCGCTCTCCGTTTTTCAGCGTTACGCCGCTGGCATCGATGGCTTCAATTTCACTGTTTAAACGCCATTCAACGCCGAGCACGTTGCTTGCTTCTTCAATTGTGTTACGCAGCGCCTCGCTATAACGCCCGCCGATGGTCGCACCTCTTTCAACTACGATTACTTTAGTCTTTGTATCAGCGCCGAAGCGAGTACGGAGTCGGGCAGGGAGTTCCGTTGCCAGTTCGATGCCGGTAAAGCCGCCGCCACACACGACCACGGTATTACGCTCCGGGGTGGAGGGGCGCGAAACCAGCGAATCAAGATGCTGCTCGAATAATCTGGCGGAGTCGAGTTGGTCGATATCAAAGGCGTATTCAGCCAGACCGGCAACAGGAGGACGTTTAGTCTGGCTACCGGTTGCGAGGATCAGACGTTCCCAGGCGACGTCAGCAATCGCGCCGTTTGAATCGCGATACAAAACGGTTTTAGACGAGGTATCAATACGTTGTGCTTCGCCCGCAATAAAGGCGATACCCAGCTCAGCAAACAGTTCGGTCAGCGGCGCGACCATCGTCGACACGTTCTCTTCATAAAAGCGTGGGCGAACGCGTAGCTCCGCAACAGGGGCCAGCACGGCAATGCTGAGGCTATTGTTACCCGCCAGAGCAGAAAGGCGCGCGGCGCTGACCGCAGCCCACATACCGGAAAACCCACTACCCACAATTAAAATCTGCTTTTTCATACTCGATCCTTTAGTGCGTCAGGCTGTATGTCTGACATAACTGCCACTATACTTGTCGGAGTTAACTGCGACAACTTCTTTCTGAGTTAAAAATCGTTATAATGCAGCGAACAATGACCCGGAGTGAGCCATGGCGTTTTACAGTTCTGGTGTGGAATATGGCATTCATAGCCTGATGTGTATGGTGGATGCAAAAGGCAATGAACGTGAGATGAGCGTCCGGGAGATGGCGGCCTTGCAGGGCGTGCCGTACGACTATCTTGGAAAAATCTTCACCCGTTTATCACGCGCGGGGCTGGTCATCAGCACCGAAGGCAAAGGGGGAGGCTTCCGGCTGGCGCGTCCGGCGGAGCTGATCAGCGTGCTGGACGTGGCGCACGCCATCGACGGCGAGAAGAATATGTTTGAGTGTCGGGAAGTGCGTCAGCGCCTGGCGGTGTTTGATGAAACGCCACCTGCCTGGGTCTGTGACGGCCCGTGTGGGGTGCGCTCGGTCATGGACAGCGCGCAGCAGCGGATGGAAGAGGAGTTAGGGCGCCATACCATCCTGGATCTGGCGCGGAAGATGTATCGAAAAGCGCCGGACACGTTCCAGATCGAGGTTCAGGAATGGATTTCCGATCGCCGTTCGTCCACGTGAAAAGCCGGGCAGGGCAGAGCCGCTACCCGGCCACCGCGGTTAAGAACGTAAATCAATCACCATACGGCCACGGATCTGGCCCTGTTCCATTTCTTTGAAGATGGCGTTGATATCTTCCAGTGGGCGCATTGTAACTTTCGGTTTCACCTTACCTTCAGCCGCAAACTGGAAGGCTTCGAGCAGATCCTGACGGGTACCCACCAGGGAACCCACTACCTGAATCCCATCGAGGACCAGACGTGGAATATCCAGGCTCATCGCTTCCGGCGGCAGGCCAACAGCCACCACGCGGCCACCGGCGCGAACTGCGTCAACGGCAGAGTTGAAGGCCGCTTTCGCTACCGCCGTCACCACCGCCGCATGCGCACCGCCGGTTTTCTCCTGAATCACTTTTGCCGCATCTTCACTGCGGGAGTTCACGGTTAAGTCTGCGCCCATGCTGGCAGCGAGCTTCAGCTGCTCGTCATTCACGTCAATGGCGATAACCTTCGCATTGAAGACATTTTTGGCGTATTGCAGCGCGAGGTTGCCCAGACCGCCCAGGCCGTAGATCGCAATCCACTGGCCGGGTTTGATGTCAGAGACTTTTACCGCTTTGTAGGTGGTGACCCCGGCGCAGGTGATGCTGCTGGCCGCCGCAGAGTCCAGCCCGTCCGGGACTTTAACCGCGTAATCCGCGGTTACGATGCACTCTTCCGCCATGCCGCCGTCAACGGAGTAACCCGCGTTTTTCACGTCACGGCACAACGTTTCGTTGCCGGTATTACAATATTCACAGTGGCCACAGCCTTCGAAGAACCACGCCACGCTTGCACGATCGCCTACTTTTAGCGACGTGACGCCCGGACCAATCTCTTTGACGATACCAATCCCTTCGTGGCCGAGGATCACCCCGGTTTTGTCGCCAAAATCGCCATTCTTAACATGGAGATCGGTATGGCAAACGCCACAGCACTCCATCTTCAGCAGCGCTTCACCATGTTTGAGCGCGCGTAAGGTTTTTTCTGTGACATTAACCTGATGATCCTGAGTGACAACAGCAGCCTTCATGTGTTTCTCCTTTCATGATGAGTATCTGCATAGCAGGTCTGATTACCCATTAAGGATTAATACTTTGGCGCTGTAATGCAAGGCAACCGCAACATAATGTCATTATTTGATGCATTTTCGGATTAAGAAAAGGCTGTACCCCTCATAAATTGGGGTGAAAAACACTGGCCCGGCGACGCCACCGCCGGGCTCAGATTTACAGTTGCGCTTCTATCACCTTAATCTCTTTTCGCCATTGCGCCTGTAATTGCGGTTTTTGGTGTTTTGGCTTACGCGCCAAATCCTCTTCCAGCAGCGTTTCCAGGGCAACCAGGCGTTCGAGCAGATCGTCAGACGCTGAAGAGGGTGCCTTCAATGCGTTATTCGATGCCTCAGGTACAACCGGAGCGGTGTCCTCACGCAGACGCTCAAACACAGCCTCCGCATCGTGCCATTCGCTCAGCCTGCCGTCCTCAATCAGCCAGAAGCGGTTACAGCTCTGGCTAATTAACTGACGATCGTGGCTCACCAGCAGCACTCCGCCTTCAAACTGTTGCAGCGTTTCCGCCAGCGCCTCTTTGCCTTCCATGTCCAGGTGGTTGGTCGGTTCATCCAGCATCAGCAGGCTATAACGGGCAAGCGTCAGGCCGACGAACAGCAGGCGCGAACGTTCCCCGCCGCTCAGCGTACTGACTTTTTGCCCGTGACGCGCCCACGGGAACCCGGCACTGATGAGCGCCATTTTACGGGTCTGCGGATCTGGCGCGAAAGGCTCCAGCGCATCAAGCAGCGCCGCATCATCTGGCAACTGGTGCAGCGTCTGGTCGTAGTAGCCGGGTGAGACGCGCGGATGACGCTTAAGCCGCTCGTCCGCGATCTCGTCGCGAAAATGTCGCCAGATAAGCTTCAGCAGCGACGATTTTCCGCAGCCGTTACGACCCACAATCGCCACGCGATCGCCGCTCTTCAGCCGCGCGCTGTCGAGAGTAAACAGGTCTGGCAGACCCGGCGCCGGGGGGACGCCGAGGTGAGTCATTTCCAGCAGGCGGTCGGCGCGAAGCGCGTCCCCGCGCAGGGTTAAGGTCCACGGGCTTCCCGCCGTCAGTTCCGTCTGGGTCTCTTTCAGGCGTTCGACCTGTTTTTCCATCTGCTTAGCCTTACGGGAGAGATCTTCGTTGTCATAGACCTTGCCCCAGGTCGCGAGACGCCGTGCGCTGGCCGTGACGCGGTCGATCTCTTTTTGCTCTGCCTTATGGCGCAACGCATCGCTTTCGTCTTTTGCATCGAGCGCCAGACGGGCGGCAGTGCAGGGAAGGGCAAAGGCGTGCAGCGTTTTATCGCGCAGGATCCAGCTGCCGTTGGTTACCGCGTCCAGCAGTTGCCTGTCGTGTGAGACCAGCACAAAGCTGCCGGACCAGTTTTGTAGAAACTGCTCCAGCCACAGCAGGGTCGGCAGGTCAAGGTGGTTGCTCGGTTCGTCCAGAAGCAGCAGATCCGGATCGCTTATCAACGCTCGTGCCAGCAGCAACCGCGTATGCTGGCCGCCGCTCAGCGTGGCGGAGGTTAACGCCGTTTCCTGCGTCGTGAAGCCCATTCCGGCCAGCAGCGACTCGGCTTTCCAGCGCAAACTGTCGCGCTCACCGATCGACAGCTGCGCCAGCACCGCATCCAGCATGGTCAGGGGATCAAGGGTCTCCGGCAGATGTTGTTCCACGCGCGCCAGCAGGCAATGCCCCGCCAGTGAAACGGTTCCGGCAGCAGGGGACTGCGTCCCGTCGAGGATTTTCAGCAGCGTACTTTTTCCGCAGCCGTTATCACCCAGCAGGCCGATGCGATCGCCTTTTTTCAATGTAAAGGAGAGAGAGTCGAAGAGCGTGCCGAACGCTGTATCAACGCGTAAAGAATGTGCAGTGAGTAAAGTGCTCATTGTTGCTTACCCAGGAGTTACAGGCATGTTTATGCCTCGTCAAACATCGCTGACGATAACTCAGTAAGCCCGAGAGAAGGGATTTCAGGGGTTGGTGTCTTCGCTCAAGCGGAAGTTATCGCAGCACGATACCGATAACGCTTGAGCTGGTGCGATCACCAAATGTATGTGAAACATTGAAAATTTCACAGTACAGCATAATTGGCCTCCTTATATATTCAGTAGGTTAATGGATGAAGGGAGTGTAGCGGGGGAAAATGGGTTTGGCTAGTGGGAGGTGCCGTATATTCCCCTCACCCTAACCCTCCTCCCCTTTGGGGAGAGGGCTGGGTGAGGGGCAATGCTTAAATAGAAGTACGACGATAGCTACGGTATTCCGGCATCCAGAAGTTATCGTCAATCGCTTGCTGCAACGCATCGGCAGAGGTTTTCACCGCGACGCCTTGCTGCTGCGCCATTTTGCCTACCGCGAAGGCAATTGCGCGGGACACTTTATGAATGTCTTTCAGCTCCGGCAGTACCAGGCCTTCACCGTTATTCACCAGCGGTGAGTGACCTGCCAGCGTTTCGCTCGCGGACATCAGCATTTCGTCGGTGATGCGTGACGCGCCGGAGGCGATAACCCCCAGACCAATACCCGGGAAGATATAGGAGTTATTGCACTGTGCGATGGGATAGAGTTTGTCCTTCCACAGCACCGGATCAAACGGGCTGCCGGTCGCGACCAGTGCCTTACCTTCTGTCCAGGCGATGATATCCTGCGGCGTTGCCTCCACGCGTGAAGTCGGGTTAGACAGCGGCATCACGATAGGGCGTTCGCAGTGCTTGTGCATCTCGCGAATAATCTCTTCCGTGAAGAGGCCGGTCTGCCCGGATACGCCGATCAGAATGTCCGGCTTCACGTTGCGCACCACGTCAAGAAGCGAGAGCACTTCGTTATCCGTATCCCAGTTTTTCAGGTTTTCACGCTTCTGCACCAGTTTGGTCTGGAACGGGAGCAGGTTTGGCATACCGTCGGTCAGCAGGCCAAAACGGTCCACCATAAAGACGCGGGAGCGAGCCAGCTCTTCGCTTAAGCCTTCGCGCTGGGTCTGGGCAATAATTTGCTCGGCGATGCCGCAGCCCGCGGAGCCTGCACCCAGGAAGACAATTTTCTGATAGCTGAGCTGGCTGCCTGCCGCACGGCTCGCGGCAATCAGCGTCCCCACGGTCACTGCCGCAGTGCCCTGAATGTCATCGTTGAACGAGCAGATCTCATCGCGGTAGCGGTTCAGCAGCGGCATGGCGTTTTTCTGTGCGAAGTCTTCGAACTGCAACAGCACGTCCGGCCAGCGGTGCTTCACGGCCTGGATGAAATCATCAACAAACTGATAGTACTCGTCGTCGGTAATGCGCGGGTGACGCCAGCCCATGTACAGCGGATCGTTCAGCAGTTGCTGGTTGTTGGTCCCCACGTCCAGCACAACCGGCAGCGTGTAGGCCGGGCTGATCCCGCCGCAGGCGGTATACAGCGAGAGCTTACCGATGGGGATCCCCATCCCACCAATGCCCTGGTCGCCAAGGCCCAGAATACGTTCGCCATCGGTTACCACGATCACCTTGATGTTGTGATTAGGCACGTTTTGCAGAATGTCGTCCATGTTGTGACGGTTCTGATAGGAGATGAACACGCCGCGGGAACGTCGGTAGATCTCTGAGAAGCGTTCACACGCCGCGCCGACGGTTGGGGTGTAAATGACGGGCATCATCTCTTCGAGATGGTTCTGCACCAGGCGGTAGAAGAGGGTTTCGTTCGTGTCCTGGATATTACGCAGGTAGATGTGCTTATCGATTTCGGTTTTAAAGCCCTGATACTGGATCCAGGCGCGTTCCGCCTGTTCTTCAATGGTTTCAACCACTTCAGGCAGCAGACCCAGCAGGTTAAAGCTGCTGCGCTCTTCCATGCTAAAGGCGCTGCCTTTGTTCAGAAGGGGAAACTCCAGTAAAACCGGACCGGCGTAAGGAATATAAAGGGAACGATGTTTTTTCAGTTTGTTGTCCATGTCACTCACTCTTTTTAAGAAGATCCGTCCCTGACACTGCTGTTTGTCATCTTTCTGGCCTGTGCTACGGGGTGCGGTCGGGCGGTATTATAAAGGAGCTAAATATTAATTACCGCAACACATAAACAAAAACACCACCGGGGTAACCGATGGTGTTGTGGATTTCGTACTGGAACTTACTTGCCTGCCTGACGTTTCCTGCCGGTGGCGTGGGTCACTTGCGTTTCGCTCCCCTCTTCAATAACCACTTTGCGCTGGTTAGAGAGCTTGTAGTTCAGTCCCAGAATGTGGCGTGCCTGACGGTTCGATTTCATATTAACTCCTCAATCCCGTTGATAGTTTTAAGGACAAGTTTGCTCACGCAAACGAAATGTAACCCCTTAGGTTGCAGATCCAGCTTAGCAGGTTTTTACAAAGGTGCATTTTGCCCGCTGACCACATAGTTGATGGTTTGCTGGTAGATGTCACTGAGGATGTCATTGTCTGTGGCTTCCACCCACCTGGTCAGTTCCATCAAAATGTCATCTTCGGTAACAACACCGTGCTCCGCCTGAAGACCCTGCGCAATCGCGTTAACGAGTTCGGGTTGTGCTGCTGTGGTATGTGCCGGGTAATAAGTAAACATGCTGCCTCCGTGTCGTTGTCTGTTTAATGTTACGGCGTGCAAAATCGTAATTCGCATTCAGATTGGCAAATATTTTTGCCGTTGTGGTTCAGATTCGTCCTGGAAATAAAAATATCATCTCCCGTAGCACAGAAATAAAATTTAGGGTTTCCAGCGGCGTAAATTTGTCGTTTTTTCATAAGGCATGGGCGTCGGCCAGCAGATCAATTCCACAATGCTGCCCCAGGGTGTTTGCCCATAGCAGAAAGCATTCCCTTCACCTTTTTCATCCGGAAATGTAAGCGGCTTTGGCGCGGTAAACATCTCCCCGCCAGCAGCGGTGAAAGCGGCTATCGCCTTATCAAAATCATCAACATAGACAGCAAAATGCTGGAGGCCAAAGTCGCTGGCGCGGGCGGGCATTCCCTGTTCAGGACCATGCATTTCGAAAAGTTCTATGCCGGGTCCATGGGGCATAACAAGCATGCGGATGGCGTGAATTTTTGTGCCGGGAAATAATTTTAAGGTGTGCTGCTGGGCGGGCTGATCAATATTATCGGTTTGCGCATCGACAGAATGATATAAAACCTGGGCGTCGAAAGCGCGTTCAAAAAATAGGGTGGCTTTTTCAATGTCGGGCACCGTAATACCGATATGGTCGATGCCCCTTACTGAAGATGGCATAGTTAACTCCTGCTATAAAAAATTTAAATATAGCAGGAGATAATCAGGCTATTACCACTTCATTTCGCCGGTATTCACTTTGGCACTCAGTTCCAGCGAACTGGCTTCCGCCAGATTCGGCCACTGTTTTTTCATTGTGTTGATGACGCCGGTTGACGCTTTATCTGCCGTGAGGGCCTGTTCAAACTGCTGTAGATAGCGACGGGTAAAGTCGATAGCGCCGGTACCTGCTGGCGGTGTCCCCAGGTAGTGGCCCGGAATAACGTGTTCGGGCTTAAGGGCTGCCATGCTATCCAGCGTCTGCTGCCACTGTTTGCGGCTTTCCGGCGTTTGGGTATCTGCCGTCCAGACGTGAATGCCCCATGAGACGCCCGTGCCGCCGAGGATGGTTTTTGCGGATGGGATCCAGACATACGCCGCATAGCTCTCAGGCTCTTCAATATTCACTCTCTCACCGTCAATCATAAAGGTGGTTGAGGCAAGCACTTGCGGCACGTAGAGCTGCGTCGGCGCGCCGTCTTTCATCTGTGGCCCCCAGAAGGCGAGCTTCGCGTCTTTTGTGGCCTTGATATGGTCCACCACCTGTTGCGTGGCGACAACTTTGGCATTAGGGAAGGCTTTCACCAGCGGTTGCAGGCCGAAATAGAAATCCGGATCGCCGGAAGTGATCACGATTTTGTTCAGCGTTTTACCGCTGTGGCGAATTTTTTCTACCAGCGCTTCGCCATCTTTCACGCTGAACTGGGCGTCAAACAGTACCGCCTCTTTCGGGCCAGACACCAGGGTGGAAGAAACGGCAAAAATGCCTTTTTCCTGCGGGTTGTACGTATCAACGGTCAACGGCGCGGCAAAGACGGCCGGAGTGAAAAGGGTTGTCAGCAAAGCAAGGCGGGCGATGGTCATGGTCATCTCTCTGTTCTTCAGGAAAGTCTCTATTGTACGGATCTCTTCATTTGCCAGAATTCCTGAAACAGGAGATGCTTAGTTTCATAAATCGAGCAAATGGAGGTCAAAATGGATCGCGTTATTGCCGCCCAGGTGTACAACCGCATCTGTGAGCTGGGGAGTTTAAGCGCGGCGGCGCGGGCGCTGGGGATCTCCCGTCCGATGGTGAGCCGTTATCTGGAGCAGATGGAGAAGTGGGCCGGGGCGCGGCTGGTGAACCGCTCCACCCGCAAGCTGACGCTGACGGCGGCGGGAGAGAAGGTCCTGCAAAAGACGCGTACGCTCTCGCAAATTTCTCAGGAAATTGAAGATCAGTCAGTGAAGGATTTACCCTCAGGTACGCTTCGCGTCGCCTGCGCGCATTTCACCGCGATGCAGATTATCGCTCCGGTGCTGCCCGATCTGTTGCAGCGTTACCCTCAGCTGCGCATTGAGCTGGATGTTAATAACCATCCGGTAAGCCTGGTGGGCGAGCGAATTGACGTGGCGATCCGCATCACCGATAACCCCGAACCGGGCATGATCGCCCGCCGACTGGGAGAGTGTCGGTCCGTACTTTGCGCTTCGCCGCACTACCTTGCCAGCCGGGGCGTTCCAGAGCAGCTGGAGGACTTAGCACGGCACAACTGCCTGCATTACAGCTTTTTTGCCGGTCAGTCGTGGCGTTTTTTGACGCCCGAAGGGGAGCCGATCACGACGGCGGTCAGCGGCAATCTCAGCGCCAGCATCTCGTCACTGCTGATGGAGGCTGCGATAAACCACTGTGGTATTGCCATGCTGCCCGAGCGCGAGGCCGACGCGGCGCTAAGGCAGGGCAGCCTGGTGCCGGTGCTCAGCGCCTTTACGCCAAAACCAATCGGTATTTTTGGTATTTATCAGTCGCGAGACTATCAGCCTGCGGCGCAGCGTGTGTTCCTCGACGCGCTGGCAAACCACCTTGCCACGCGCTCGGACTAATCTGTCTTCCCTGCAAAATGGATTATGCGTCCTATACTTATCCCTTTGTAAGCCAAAAGGAGAGCAAGAATGACGATTCATAAGCACGGTTCAGCACACTGGTCTGGCGACATCAAACGCGGCAAAGGGACGGTCTCAACAGAAAGTGGCGTCCTTAACCAGCAACCTTACGGCTTTAACACCCGCTTCGAGGGCGAAAAAGGGACCAACCCGGAAGAGCTGATTGGCGCAGCGCACGCGGCCTGTTTCTCTATGGCCCTGTCGCTAATGTTGGGCGAAGCGGGTTATACCGCCGATTCCATCGATACCACGGCGGATGTCTCGCTGGATAAAACCGACAGTGGTTTTGCCATCAGCAAAGTGGCGCTGCAAAGCAAGGTGACGGTCCCGGGTATCGATCCGCAGCAGTTTGACGGCATTATTCAGAAAGCGAAGGCGGGTTGTCCGGTGTCGCAGCTGTTGAAAGCCGAAATCACGCTGGATTACAAACTGAACTGATATCTGGCCGGGCAAATGCCCGGCTAACCTTTCACCGCCGCAGGGAAGACCTCGGCAAGCCACGCAATAAACACTCTCAGGCGATGTGTTAAATGCCGACTCTGTGGATAGACTACGTGAAAAGGATACGCCTTAGGACGCCAGTCGCTCAGGACCTCTACCAGCGCGCCCGTTTCCAGATGCGTTCTCGCAGCATAGCCAAACGTCTGAATAATCCCTAAACCCGCCAGCGCCGCGGCCAGGTGTGCGTTGCTTTCATTGACTCCAAGATGGTGCGGAACGCTGATCTCCAGCGGTTCACCCCGATCGAGGAACCGAAACGGGAATGCGCGTCCGGTAACGGGGGAAAGGTAGCTAATCAGCTTATGGCCGTTGCGCAGCTCCTGCGGATAGGCAGGGATGCCGTGAGTCTTAAGATAGCCCGGCGTCGCGCAGGCTATCATCCGGGCGTCACCGATATGCCGGGCGATAAGCGAAGAGTCATCCAGCGGGCCGCCGCGGATCACGCAGTCTACGTTTCCACTGATTAAGTCTACCGGACGGTCGGCTACCCCCAGGTTGATGCGCAGGTCCGGGTAGCGCTGAAAAAAATCCGGCAGCAGGGGGATCAACACGTCCCGGGCGGTTGACCCCCCCACGTCGATACGCAAATGGCCTTTAGGCGTGCAGCACGATGCGCGAAAGGCGGTATCAATGTCCTCTATATCAATTAATACCCGCAGCGCTTTCTCGTAGTATTCCATGCCTTCTGCCGTCGTGACCACCCGGCGCGTAGTACGATGCAGCAGCCGTGTTTCCAGGTGCGCTTCAAGTGATTTTACCAGCTTACTCAGCGTAGCTATCGGCATGTTCAGGGAGTCTGCCGCTCGGGTAAAGCTTCCGGATTCAACCACCCGCGTAAAGGCGCGCATTGCCATTAGCTGATCCACACAGATCTCCTCTGATTATTTCCTGCTGTGAAAATTCATTTTCATTTTTGCCCGTTTATCACGAATCCCGCAAGATCTAAAGTCTGCCTGACGCGGGCAAACGCTCCTCTTTTACATCACAACAGAAGGTTATGAGTATGAATACAACGCTTGCAGGAAAAATCGCTCTGGTGACCGGCGGCAGCACCGGTATTGGTCTCGCAACGGCACAGGAGCTGGCGGCGCAGGGAGCGAAGGTCTATATCACCGGACGTCGTCAGGCCGAACTGGATGCTGCGCGGGCAGACATTGGCGCCGCGGCGGTAGCTATCCGCGCGGACGTCTCCAGAATGGCCGATCTGGATGCGGTTTACGCGCAGATTGCTAAAGAAGAGGGACAACTCGATATTCTGTTCGCCAACGCCGGGGGCGGCGACATGCTGCCGCTGGGCGCCATCACCGAGGAGCAGTTTGACCGGATTTTTGCCACCAACGTGCGCGGCGTGCTGTTTACCGTCCAGAAAGCGCTGCCGCTGCTCTCCTCTGGTTCATCCATTATCCTCACCGGATCGACGGTTTCAATTAAGGGGACGGCGAATTTTAGCGTCTACAGCGCCAGTAAAGCCGCCGTGCGTAACTTTGCCCGCTCCTGGGCGCTGGACTTACAGGGCCGCGGGATACGCGTCAACGTCGTCAGCCCTGGCCCCGTGAAAACGCCCGGTCTTGGCGATCTGGTTCCCGAAGAACAGCGTCAGGGATTATACGATGCGCTGGCGGCCCAGGTGCCGCTGGGTCGCCTGGGCGCGCCGGGCGAAGTCGGAAAAGCCGTGGCGTTTCTGGCGTCCGATGCCGCCAGCTTTATAAACGCCACGGAGCTGTTTGTCGATGGCGGGATGGCGCAAATCTAGCGGTTACGCCAGCAGCGTACGCTTCGGTCTCCGGCTGCGGGCTGAAGCGGCTGCGGCCGTTCGCATCCTTCAGCTGCCAGCGGGCAGCGGTCGCGGAAGTAGCAGCCATCGGGCAGGCGGCGATTACCGGGGAGATCGGTTTTGCGTAATGCCAGATCTTCGTCCAGCGGTTCTCCGGTACGGGGAACGGAGTCAAGCAGCAGCTGCGTATACGGATGCCGTGGCTTGCCCAGCACCTGGTCCGCCGGACCCAGCTCCACGATCTGCCCCAGATACATTACCGCCACCCGGTCGCTCATGTGCCGGACCACCGAGACGTTGTGCGAGATCAGCACGTAGGTCAGATTTCGCTGCTGTTGCAGGGCAACCAGCAAATTGAGGATCTGCGCCTGGACGGAAATATCCAGCGCGCTGGTGGGTTCATCCAGCACGATGATGTCCGGATCCGAAGAGAGCGCCCGGGCAATAGCGATGCGCTGGCGCTGTCCACCCGAAAACGCATGCGGCAGGCGGTCAAGATATTCCGCCCGAATGCCCACCTGCTGCGCCAGCGTCTCAGCCAGCTGACGACGCTCCCGTTCGCTGCGGCGTTGCTGTATCCACACCGGCTCGGTGATGATGCGCCAGACGGGTAAACGCGGATCGAGGGACGAGAGTGGGTCCTGAAATACCATCTGCATACCACCTGCCGCATTCGCGCGCTGACAGGCACCGGTACTCGGTTTGAGCATGCCCATCAGCAGCTGCGCCAGCGTGCTCTTTCCGCAACCAGATTCCCCCACAACGCCCAGCGTTTCGCCGCGATGGATCCGGAGATCCATGCCGTTGAGGGCGTGTACCTGCTCCGTCACACGCCCCAGCCAGTTTTTGCGCGCAGGAAAATTCACATGCACGCTATCCAGTTCCAGCAGTACCTCAGACATGGCGTGTCTCCTGTTGTGGGTACCAGCAGGCAGCCTGCTGGCCTTCTGCGCCCGTGGAAATTAAGCGCGGCGTTTCGCTGCATTTCGCTCCGGCAGCAAAACAGCGCTCGCGAAAAGCACATCCGCGCGGGAGGTGGCTGAGGTTAGGCACCGTGCCGGGAATGGCCGGAAGGATCTCGCGCGGTTCACCATTTTCCGGGGCACACCGCAGCAGGCCAATCGAATAGGGGTGTACAGGATGGTGGATCAAAGTCTGCGTGATGCCGCTTTCGATCACGCTGCCCGCGTACATAACGTACATCCGGTCACAAAGCTGCGATACCACCGCCATATCGTGACTGATAAACAGCACCGACGTCCCGCTGGCGCGCGCTTTGTGTTTCAGCAGACGCAGCACCTGACGCTGAACGGTCACGTCCAGCGCGGTGGTCGGCTCATCGGCAATGATCAGCTCCGGCTCGCAGGAGAAGGCAAGGGCGATCATCACCCGCTGGCGCATGCCGCCAGAAAGCTCAAACGGATAGCGATCCATCACCTGCGCCGCATCCGGGATTTGCATCTCGCCCAGCAGGGCGATCGCCTTCTGCTGCGCGTCGCGACGGGAAAGCGACTGATGCTGGCGGATCACCTCCACCATCTGCCTGCCAATCCGGCGCGTGGGGTTGAGCGCCGTCATCGGTTCCTGAAAAATCATCGCCACCCTGGCGCCGCGCCACTGACGAAGCTGTTTTTCCGACGCATTCAGGACATCTTCCCCGAGCAGCGTGACCCGGCCATGGTGAACATGGTAACTGCCTTCCGGCAGCAGGCGCATCGCCAGCATTGCAGTGACCGATTTTCCCGAGCCAGACTCGCCCACCACGCCGACAATTTCACCCCGGCCAATCTCCAGCGAAACGTGATTGAGCGCGTGGACGTCACCGCGAAAAATGGGGAAGCTCAGGTGCAAATCTTCAATTGATAATACGGAATCACTCATGACTGCTTCCCTCCTGATTTGGGATCCAGCAGGTCGCGAAGACCATCGCCAAACAGATTAAACCCAACTGCCGTGATCAGAATTGCCGCCCCCGGAAACGCGCAGTACCACCACTGGTCAAGCACGTAGTTACGCCCCACGGCCACCATCGCGCCCCATTCGGCGGTGGGTTGCTGCGCGCCTAATCCAATAAAGCCCAGCGTGGCGGCCATCAGAATGGCGCTGCCGATATCCAGCGATGCTTGAACGATCAGCGGCGGCAGGGCGTTACGCAGGATATGCCAGCTGATCAGGTGCCAGCGCGATGCGCCAAAGGTGCGGGCGGCCTGTACGTAGGTGAACTGGCGCACCACCAGCGTTTGCCCGCGTGCCAGCCGCACGTAAAACGGAATGCGTACAATCGCAATCGCCAGCATTGCGTTAAACAGGCTTGGGCCGAGCGCGGCGGCCAGCGCCATCGTCAGCACCAGCGAGGGGATGGAGAGCATAATGTCCATGATACGCATAATGATGGCGTCGCCGCGCCCGCCGAGTACGCCGGACAAACAGCCGAGCAGAGAACCGATGCCGCCCGCAATCACCACCACCGCCAGCCCCGCCGTGATGGACTGCTGGCTGCCCACCAGCACGCGACTGAACAGATCCCGGCCTACCTCATCGGTGCCAAACCAGTGCTGGGCTGAAGGCGCCTGCAATCGCGCGGTCAGATCCAGCGCGTTCGGATCGTGCGGGACTATCCACGGCGAGACCACCATCATCAGCAGCATCACGATCATAATCACCCCGCCGATCAGCGTGAGCGGGCTTTTGCGTAACATCCAGAACAGCTTTGCCCAGTTGATGCGCTGTTTGGCGGTGCTGACGGGGACGGGCGTTTCCTGAGTTAACATCATTCGGCACCTCCGCGCCCGATTCGCGGGTCGATCCACAGATACAGCAGATCCACCACCAGATTGACGAAGACATAGGCCAGCGATACCACGACCGCGAAGCCCATGACGGCAGGGAAGTCCAGCGCCTGAATGGAGGTCACCACCCAGGCTCCCATTCCCGGCCAGGCAAACACGGTTTCGGTAAGGACTGCCCCATACAGCAGATCGCCCAGCGCCAGCCCGAGCACGGTAATGGAGGGGATCATGGCGTTGGGTAAGGCGTAGCGCAGCACGATGTACCAGCCCGGCAACCCGCTCGCGCGGGCGGTACGAATATAATCCTCGCTCAGTTGCTCCAGCATCGCGGAACGCACCTGACGCGCCACAATACCCAGATGCACAAAGGCCAGGGTCAGGGAGGGTAGAATCAGGTGCTGTAGGGCGTTGAAAAACACCTCGCCGTTGCCTTCCAGCAGGGCGTCCAGCAGATAAAAGCCGGTAACGTGGGCAGGCGGATCGAGCCAGTCGTCCAGCCTGCCGCCGCCGGGCAGAATTTGCAGTTGCCCGTAGAACAGAACGATTACCCCCAGTCCCAGCCAGAAGGCAGGCGTCGAGATGCCCGTCATCGCCATCAGTCGCACCAGGTGATCCAGCCAGCGGTTACGGTACACCGCCGATAAAATGCCCAGCGGTACGCCAATCACCAGCGCCAGCAGCAAAGAGCAGAAGGCCAGCTCCAGCGTGGCGGGGAAAAAGGCTTTCAAATCTTCCGCAACGGGGCGACCGGTACGAATGGAGGTGCCCAGATCGCCGTGCGCCAGCGCCTCTACATAGCGGCCAAACTGAATATAGAGCGGTTGATCCAGCCCCAGCTGCTGGCGGATGCCCTGCACGATTTCATCGCTGGCGCGGTCACCGGCCAGCAGGCGGGCCGGATCGCCGGGGATCAGGTGTGAAATAATAAAAGTAATAATACAGACACCGGCCACCACCAGGATTAACCCCCAGCAGCGCTGGCGCACGATGCTCCAGAACGTCATACACTTCCCCCCGGCGTGGGCCGTTACTTACTCATGGTGGCGATGTTAAAGACCTGCTCAAGCATCGGATTAAAGGTGAAGCCTTTGACCTCTTTGTTCATCGCCAGCTGGTAGTTCTTCTGGAACAGATAAACGTAAGCCGCCTCGTCAATCACCACTTTCTGCGCCTGCTGGTAATCTTTGGTGCGTTCCGCCTGATCGGTGGTTTTCAGTGCCGCCTGCAACAATGCATCGACCTCTTTGTTCTCATAGAATGAGCGGTTACCCGGCAGCCCTTTTTTGTCCGATTCGAACCAGTAGTTCATGAACATGTACGGGTCAGCGAAGTCCGGGCTCCAGTTACCAATCGCAATGTCATAATCACCTTTGCCGACGCGGTCGCGCATGGTGGCGTTCGCCAGTTTCTCGAGCTTGACGTTAATCCCCAGCTTGCCCAGGCTCGCCTGCGTGGAGAGGGCGATAGGCTCCCAGTTCGGGTCGTTATCGGAGTAGAGGAACGTCAGGCTGGCCGGTTTATCGTTGACTTTCTCCAGCGCCGCTTTGGCCTTAGCCTCGTCAAAGCTGTACTGCATGGCGTTCGTATCGAAGCCCCACATGCCCTCCGGGATCGGGCCGCGCATCTGCTTGCCGTTCCCGCTGAGAATGCCTTTCACCATCCCCTGATAATCGGTGGCCCAGGAGACCGCGCGGCGCAAATCCACCTGATTCATCGGAGGCTTACTGTTGTTCAGATAGAGGTAGGTCACCCGCAGGGACGGGTATTCCGCCACGGCCACTTTGCCTTCCTGCTTCAGAGCGGCAAGCTGATCCACCGGCAGGGCGTCGGCGATATCCAGATCGCCACGGGAAAGTTGCAGGCGACGCGAGGCGCTTTCACCGATAATCTTCACCGAGACGCGCTTGAAGTGCGGCTTTTCACCCGGCCAGTGTGGGTTGGGCACCATCACCAGCTGCTGACCTTTCCGCCAGCTTTTCAGCATAAACGGTCCGGAACCCGCGGTGTTTTGCGCCAGGAAACCGCGCGCGTCGTCGGCGGCATTGGCTTTCAGGACCGCCGGGTTGACGATCGACGCGCCGTCATTGGCCAGCGTGTAGAGGAACGGGGCGAACGGCTGGCTGAGTGTGAATTTCACCGTATGCTCATCCACCGCGTCCACTTTCAAATCTTTCGGGAACGCTTCGGAAGGTCCCTGATTAATTTTCAGCAGACGTTCAAACGACAGCTTGACCGCTTCGGCGGTCACCGGCGTGCCGTCCGAAAATTTTGCATTATCTGCCAGGGTGAACGTCCACTCTTTCTGGTCGTCAGACGCCTTCCAGCCCGTCGACAGATCGCCTTCCACCTCCGTGGTGCCAGGCTTGTATTTCACCAGACGCTGGTACGAGGGGTAGGTCACCGTCCAGTCGTTGTTATCGATAGTGACCGCCGGATCCAGCGTTTGCGGATCGGCAGCTTTCCCAATCACCAGCATATCTTTTGGCACCGCCGCCAGCGCGAGAGGGGCGCTCAGGGCGAGCGTAGCGGCAATCAGGGTTGTAAGCAGCGTAGTTTTCATGGCCGGGCTCCAGAATTAGAGTGAGTATGTGGTCGGATAACAGGCGAACTGGTCATCTAACAGCGGGTAGCTGGCGGCGTTCGGCAGTTCGAAATGCCACCACTCGCTGCTGATGCCCACAAAACCGCCGCCGTACATCACGGCGTTCAGGAGCAGACGATTTCGCTGCGCCTCGGGCGGAACGGAAGGGTGCCAGGCATGAGAACGGTCGTGCATTTCGTCAAACCCGGCGCCCATATCCAGCACGTTGTCGTGTTCATCCATCAGCGTGACGTCAATGGCGGTGCCCCGGCTGTGGTTAGAGCCAATTGCGACATCCACCACGTATTCCGGATTGGGGCAGGCATCCCAGAGTTGCGACTGCGCCTGCTGGGGGCGGTAGGCGTCGTAAACCACCAGCTTCAGACCGGCCAGCGCGGCGATGCTGATCGCTTTCGCCAGCGCGGTGGCGGCATCCGTATGCAACAGGCACGCGGCGTGCTGGTAGATCGGGCGGCCAGTGATGTTATCGGCGGTCGCGTATTTCAGATCGATATGCAGCGTGGGAAAGGTTTTCGCCACATCAATCAGTTGACTCTCTTCAGGCATAGCTCCGCTCCTTTAGCGTTCAAATTGACCAAACTCTTGCTGTAGTTGTCGGTTGATTGCCAGACGTTCCGGCAGCGCATCGCCCAGCGCCTCCACAACGCCCGACAGCAGCAGGTTGAAGAGACAGCTCACCGGTGCCAGCGAATCCCAGAAATGGCCGGTATCGGTCTTCACCTGGAGTAAATCAATCGGATAATCCCGCGCCCACGGGCACCAGATATCGGTGATCAGCGCCATCGCCAGGCCTTTTTCGCTCGCCACGCGGCAGTACTGGCGGGCAATGGCGGAGTAGGCGCGGGTATCCGTCAGCACGATATACGGGTTCGCAAAGCCGGAGTTAAGCGACTCCACCCAGCTACCGGAGAGCCCTTCGGAATAGCTCACCCGCGGGCGCAGGTACTCCAGATGGCTGAAGAACGCATTGGCGATCCCGCGCGTGGACTGGATCCCCAGCACGAAGACGGCGTCGGCATGGGTAAGTTGCTGGACCACCTGCCTGAACGTTTCGCTTTGCGCCAGCTGATAAACATGGGCAATGGCGTCCACCTCCAGCGACAGGGAGTGCTGTAGGCGATCCGACAGCGGCTGTTGCTGCTTCCAGGAGTCGAGACGCTCGTTAATGCCCCAGGGCTGGTGGGGATCGCGCAGGCTTTTTTTGGCGTCGTCCAGGTTGCGATAGCCCAGCTTGCGCAGAAAGCGTCCGACGGTGATCCCGCTGGTGGCCGTGGCCAGCGCCACGCTCTCTGCCGTTTCAAAGGGGATCTGCCCGACGTGCGCCAGCATCCAGCTTGCCACCCGCTTTTCGCTCGGGGTGAGCTGGCTAAAGGTCGCTTCGATACGGCTCAACACCTCAGGTTTGGTCGTCATACCGCCTCGCTGTTAACTGGCTGTCAAAGGCCGGGTTTCTGTTACCAGATTAACAATGCAGGACGCGTGCCATGTTCACATTGCGGCGAAAACGCGCTGTGCAGCAAAGTTAATGCAATATTTGTTTAACAGATGCTCAACATTTGTGCAGCGTAGTTCACTTTTGGTGCAGTGTCCGGCCTGAGCGGTATCTATTTGGTGAATACGTCAGCCTCTTCACATTTTTTGGTAAGATGAACGCTCTGTGGATAAGGGAGGGAGCCTAACATGGCGAATTTGCCCTGGCGGGTCAGCGTGCGCCTGATGGCTCTCGCAAAAAAAATAGCGATGGTCATCGGGATCATTGTGCTCGTGCTGCTGGCGGTGCGGGTTTATCTTTCGCAGCAGGGGCCGGCCCTGCATCACTGGCACACCTGGCGGGCTGACGAAATGTCCGTGCAGGAGATGGATAACGCGACCTTCGCAGCGTATGTCGCGCGGGAAAACGTCATCTTCACCGCTCTCGACGCTGAGGTGACGGCGAATGTCACACCCGCAGAGCGCACGCCGCTGAACCGTTATTACCGCCAGAGCCTGGTGTGGCCAGGACACTTTTCCCCGGATGCAAATCGGTCGTTCGTGCTGATGCCCGCCGGAAAGCCGCGCGGGTCGGTGGTATTGCTGCACGGTCTGACGGACTCGCCCTACAGCGTCAGGCATCTGGCAGAGAATTATCAACAGCACGGCTTTGTGGCCGTAGTGCCTCGTTTGCCCGGACACGGCACGGCGCCGGGCGCGCTGACAGACGTTGACTGGGAGGCTTGGCTGGCCGCATCACGCCTTGCGGTTCGTGAAGCGACACGCCTGACGGGGAACGATCTTCCCCTGCATCTGGTGGGCTATTCCAACGGCGGGGCGCTGGCGATGAAATACGCCCTCGACGCTCTTGATGCGCCTGAACTGCGTAAACCTCAGCAGATCGTTTTGCTCTCACCGATGATTGGCGTCACGGCGTTTGCGCGCTTTGCCGGATTCGCCGGGCTACCGGCCATGTTACCGGCGTTTGCCAAAGCCGCGTGGCTCAACATTTCGCCGGAATATAATCCTTATAAATACAATTCGTTCCCGGTGAATGCAGCACGTCAGTCCTGGCTGCTTACCCAGGCGCTGCATGAGCAGATAAACCGCGATGTTCATGATCACAAACTGGCGCAGCTTCCGCCGGTGCTGGCGTTTCAGTCGGTCATGGATTCAACGGTCAGTACCCGCGCCGTGGTCAGCGGGCTGTTTGACCAGCTTCCGGCAAACGGCAGCGAACTGGTAGTTTTTGATATCAACCAGGCCGGGAGTTTCCGTCCACTGTTCAGGCCATCATCCTGGACGGCGGTGGCTGACCTGCTGCCCGAGGCAAAAAGGCGTTACAGTGTCACAATTGTGACCAATGCCAGCCCCGACAGGTTTGATATGGTGGCAAAGACGACGCCAGCGGGTAGCACCCGGGAAACGGTGATGCCGCTGTCTGTCGCGTATCCGCAGGAGGTTTATTCCCTGTCGCATGTTGCTATTCCGTTCCCGCCTGATGACGATCTGTATGGCCGCCATCCTGAGGTGAAAAACCACTACGGTATCAGCCTGGGGACGATAGCCCTGTGGGGAGAAACATCGGTTCTGAGCGTTGGCAAAGATGCGCTGATGCGCGTGACGTCGAATCCGTTCTACGATTATATGCAGACGCGGATCGACAGCCGTATCGGGGAGAATTAAGCCCAACGTGGAATAGATTAGGTCACACCGGGGAACTGTGTTAAACAGTACCGTTCAGGCGTATACCCCATACCGGACCCCGTTTCTGTGCTGACAACTCTTATTTATCGAAGCCAGCTGAGCTTAACCTGCACCTCCGCAGCGTTAAGCGCGCTGGTTGAACAGGCCAGGATCCGTAACACGGAGCAGGGCATCTCAGGCATTCTTCTCTCCCGTGGACGTGACGTTCTGCAAATTCTCGAAGGCACGGAACAGCGCGTCGTCGCGCTTTTTAACACCATCCGTGCGGATGACCGGCATACCGGCGTGGTGGAGCTGATGCGCGATTACGGCCCGCGCAGATGTTTCGAAGACGTGGGAATGCTGCTGTTTGACCTGGATGTTCAGACCCCGAAAGCGGTTCTGGCGTCGGTTCTGCATTACAGCAAGCTGGAAAGCTATCTGACTTCTGAGGATCGGGTCTTCAAATTTATTCAGACCTTTATCACCGGCAAAACCGCTATCCCACCCGCTTCGGACTATGAGCCTGATAAATGGACGCTTTCGCGAGAGCGCGCGCCGTTTGGTAAAGGGTTAGGTCTGCTGGCGGGACAGCCCTGCCAGTTTGCGCTGCAACCCATTGTCGAGCCGTCCGAAGGCAAAATCAGTTCTCTCGAAGCGCTTATACGCGGAAACGACGGCGGCAGCCCGGAGCATTTCTTCCGTAGTCTCGATCGTGAACAGATTTACGAAGTCGACCTGCAAACCAAAGCCTGGACCTTTGCGCTGGCGCAAAAGCTCGGCATCGGCAGCCACAAACTGGCGGTGAACCTGCTGCCAATGTCGCTGGTTAACGTGCCGGGCGCGGTAGAGTTCCTGGTAACGCAGATCAAAAAGCACAATCTACAGCCAGAGCAGGTGATCATTGAAGTCACTGAGAACGAGATGATCTCTGGCTTCAACCAGTTTAACAGCGCCATTAAACAGCTGCGCGCGGAAGGGGTTGGGCTGGCGATAGATGATTTTGGTTCCGGCTATGCTGGTCTTTCACTGCTCACCCGGTTTCAGCCGGATAAGCTCAAAATCGACAGAGAGATCGTCAGCGATATCCACCTGAGCGGGCCCAAGCAGGCGATTGTGAAGTCGATAATCAGCTGCTGCACCGATCTGGAGATTACGCTGGTCGCAGAAGGCATTGAGAAGATAGAAGAGTGGTGCTGGCTTGAATCCGCCGGTATTCGCCGCTTCCAGGGCTTTTTGTTCGCCCGCCCGCAGCTCAATGGCGTGGGTGATATTCACTGGCCCCATCGGGTGGGTTAAGCAAATTTTCCCTCGCCATATTTCCCCGACACCCTGCCTGTGCTTAAATAGCTAAACCGGTTTAACATGATTTAGCTAAGAAGGTGATATGGAGACGATCTGGGTACTTGGCGATGCAGTGGTGGATCTGTTGCCCGACGGAGAGGGCAAACTGCTGCAATGTCCTGGCGGCGCACCGGCCAACGTTGCGGTAGGGGTAGCGCGTCTGGGCGGCAGAAGCGCCTTTATAGGCCGGGTGGGCGACGACCCCTTCGGGCGTTTTATGCAAAAAACGCTTGCGGATGAGCAGGTTAATACAGAATGGCTGCGCCTGGACCCGCAGCATCGCACCTCCACGGTGGTGGTGGATCTCGATAACGACGGTGAACGTTCCTTTACCTTTATGGTTCGCCCGAGCGCTGATTTATTCCTCGACTCTGCCGATCTCCCGCCATTCCGCGCCGGGGAGTGGCTGCACGTCTGCTCTATCGCGCTCAGCGCCGAACCCAGCCGTTCCGCGACGTTTCAGGCGATGGCCGCGATCAAACAGGCGAGGGGATTCGTCAGCTTTGACCCCAATATCCGCGCCGATCTCTGGCACGATGAAGTCGAGCTGCGTCAGTGTCTTGAGCGGGCATTAGCCTGTGCAGATGTGGTGAAAATCTCGGTGGAAGAACTGGCGTTCTTAACCGGAAATGCGCAGGTCCATGAGGGGCTGGCGGCGCTGATGCGCACCTGTCCGGCCAGGCTGGTGCTGGTGACGCAGGGAAAAGAGGGCGTCACCGCCTGGCAGAAAGGTGCGTTGACGCACTATCCTGCATCACCCGTGGAATGCATTGATACCACCGGCGCGGGGGATGCTTTCGTCGCCGGACTGCTGTTCGGTCTGGCTCGTGATGGCCAGGCCCGTCTCTCAGAGGTCATCACGCTGGCGCAGCGCTGTGGGGCGCTGGCGACAACCGCAAAAGGGGCAATGACCGCGCTGCCTTATCATCACGAACTGTAATTCACCTCTCCAGGCCTCCGGTCGGCGGCCTGAATTGTCGCCTCGATCACACTTACTAAAACGGTTTAGCAAAAAACGTTGCCGATTCAAAATTCAACGGTTTAGTATCATCAGCCTAAACCGGTTTAGCAATTTAGCACTTTCACCGATAGTTATTAGGGATGCGACAAAATGTATAAAAAACGCAGACTTGCCGTGATGATAGGCATGCTGGCCGGGAGTACCTCTGTTTTTGCCCAGACGGATATGACACGTATCGAAGCGCGCCTGGCAGCGCTGGAGCAGCGTTTGCAGGAGGCGGAAACCCGCGCGCAGGTTGCTGAAAAGCGCGCAACGGCAGCGGAACAGAAAACACAGCAGCTGGTGGCTGCGCAGCAGGAAGCGCAGACCTCCACACAGGCGGTGGCGCAACGTACTACGGTGCTGGAAGAAAAAGCCGACCGGACAGGCGGTTTTGAATTTCACGGTTACGCCCGTTCCGGCCTGCTGATGAACGACGCGGCCTCCAGCAGCAAAAGCGGCCCTTATCTTACGCCCGCCGGGGAAACCGGCGGGGCCATCGGGCGTCTGGGGAACGAAGCGGATACCTACGTTGAGCTGAATGTTGAGCACAAACAGACGCTGGAGAACGGTGCGACGACGCGCTTTAAGGCGATGCTGGCCGACGGTCAGAAAACCTATAACGACTGGTCGGCAGACAGCAGCGACCTGAACATTCGTCAGGCCTTTGCCGAGCTGGGCAATTTGCCGGACTTTACCGGTGCGCTGAAGGGCAGTACCTTCTGGGCGGGTAAGCGTTTTGACCGCGACAACTTCGACATTCACTGGCTGGATTCCGACGTGGTGTTTCTCGCCGGGACCGGCGGCGGCGTCTACGACGTGAAGTGGAACGATACGCTGCGCAGTAACTTCTCCCTTTATGGCCGTAACTTCGGCAGCGAAGAGGAGATCGACAACAACGTTCAGAACTACATCCTCAGCATGAATCACTTCGCCGGGCCGGTGCAGATGATGGTCAGCGGCTTACGGGCAAAAGATAATGACGACCGTAAGGACAGCAACGGCGATCCGATTAAAACCGACGCGGCCAATAACGGGGTACATGCGCTGGTTGGTCTGCATAACGAGAGCTTCTACGGCCTGCGGGAAGGTTCCGCCAAAACGGCGCTGCTTTACGGCCACGGTCTGGGCGCCGAGGTGAAAAGCATTGGTTCAGACGGCGCGCTGCTGTCAGAAGCCGATACCTGGCGTTTTGCAAGTTACGGTGTCACGCCGCTGGGCGGTGGCTGGCACATTGCGCCCGCCGTGCTGGCGCAAAGCAGTAAGGACCGCTACGTGAAGGGCGACAGCTATGAGTGGGTCACGCTCAATACGCGTCTGATCAAAGAGGTGACCCAGAATTTCGCCCTCGCGTTCGAAGGCAGCTATCAGTACATGGATTTAAGCCCGGAAGGCTACAAGGATCGCAATGCGGTTAACGGTAGCTTCTACAAGCTGACCTTCGCCCCGACGTTAAAGGCGGGCAAAATTGGCGATTTCTTCAGCCGTCCGGAGCTGCGCCTGTTCGCCACCTGGATGGACTGGAGCAGCAAGCTGGATAACTACGCCAGCGATGACGCCTTTGGCAGCAGCGGCTTCAACGCGGGCGGGGAATGGAACTTTGGGGTGCAGATGGAAACCTGGTTTTAACCCTTCACGCTCCCGCATCGCGGGGGCGTTTCGAACACCATAAAAAGAGGTCAGGAAGAGGTATCTATGGATTTTAATCATATTGCGCGCGAGCTTATTCCGCTGCTCGGTGGCAAAGAGAACATTGCCAGCGCGGCACATTGCGCCACGCGCCTTCGTCTGGTGCTGGTCGATGATGCGCTTGCCGACCAGCAGGCTATCGGCAAGGTTGAAGGCGTGAAAGGCTGTTTTCGAAACGCCGGGCAGATGCAGGTGATCTTCGGCACCGGGGTGGTGAATAAGGTTTACGCCGCGTTTATTCAGGCGGCAGGGATTAGCGAGTCCAGTAAATCGGAAGCGGCGGATATTGCGGCCCGCAAGCTGAACCCATTCCAGCGTATCGCGCGTCTGCTCTCCAACATCTTCGTGCCGATTATCCCGGCGATCGTGGCCTCGGGTCTGCTGATGGGCCTGCTGGGGATGGTTAAAACCTACGGCTGGGTTAATCCGGATAACGCGCTCTATATCATGCTGGATATGTGCAGCTCGGCGGCGTTTATTATTCTGCCGATCCTGATTGGCTTCACCGCCGCGCGGGAGTTTGGCGGCAACCCGTATCTGGGGGCAACGCTCGGCGGCATCCTGACTCATCCGGCGCTGACCAACGCCTGGGGCGTAGCGTCCGGCTTCCACACCATGAACTTCTTCGGTCTTGAAATCGCCATGATTGGCTATCAGGGAACCGTCTTCCCGGTGCTGCTGGCGGTGTGGTTTATGAGCATTGTGGAAAAACAGCTGCGCCGGGCGATCCCGGATGCGTTAGATCTGATCCTGACGCCGTTCCTGACCGTCATTATCTCCGGCTTCATTGCGCTGTTGATTATTGGCCCGGCGGGACGCGCGCTGGGCGACGGGATCTCCTTCATTCTTAGCACCCTGATTGCCCACGCGGGCTGGCTGGCCGGGCTGCTGTTTGGTGGGCTTTATTCGGTGATTGTCATTACCGGCATTCACCACAGCTTCCACGCCATTGAGGCCGGGCTGCTGGGTAATCCGTCGATTGGCGTTAACTTCCTGCTGCCGATCTGGGCGATGGCGAACGTGGCGCAGGGCGGGGCGTGTCTGGCGGTGTGGTTCAAAACCCGCGATGCCAAAATCAAAGCCATTACCTTACCGTCGGCGTTTTCCGCGATGCTGGGCATCACCGAAGCGGCAATTTTTGGCATCAACCTGCGTTTTGTGAAGCCGTTTATCGCGGCGCTGATCGGTGGTGCGGCGGGCGGTGCCTGGGTGGTCTCGGTGCATGTCTACATGACCGCCGTTGGCCTGACGGCGCTTCCCGGCATGGCGATTGTCCAGGCCAGCTCGCTGCTCAACTATATAATCGGCATGGTGATTGCCTTTGGCGTGGCGTTCACCGTCTCTCTGCTGCTGAAATATAAAACGGACTCTGAATAATGACCTTATCTTCCCGCTGGCCTGCCGTGTTGCAGGCCGTTATGCAAGGCCAGCCGCGTGCGCTGGCGGACAGCCACTATCCGCAGTGGCATCCCGCACCGGTGACAGGGCTGATGAACGATCCGAACGGGTTTATCTGGTTTGCCGGGCGCTACCATCTGTTTTATCAGTGGAACCCGCTGGGCTGCGATCATCGCTACAAGTGTTGGGGGCACTGGAGCTCAGCAGATCTGGTGCACTGGCAGCACGAGCCAATGGCGCTGATGCCTGACGAAGAGTATGACCGCAATGGCTGTTACTCCGGCAGCGCCGTGGATAACAACGGCGTGCTGACCCTGTGCTATACCGGCAACGTTAAGTTTGACGATGGCGGCCGCACCGCCTGGCAGTGTCTGGCGGTGCAAAATGACGATGGCACGTTTGCCAAACTGGGACCGGTGTTGCCCCTGCCGGACGGGTACACCGGGCACGTCCGCGATCCGAAAGTATGGTGGCATGACGGGCTGTGGTACATGGTGCTCGGCGCGCAGGATCGACAGCAGCGCGGCAAGGTGCTGCTGTTTACGTCAGCCGATTTACACACCTGGGCGTCATGCGGCGAAATCGCCGGTCACGGCGTCAACGGACTCACGGACGCGGGCTATATGTGGGAGTGCCCGGATCTGTTTGAGCTTGATGGCACACACGTCTTGATCTGCTGCCCGCAGGGGCTGGCGCGCGAACCGCATCGCTATCTCAACACCTATCCGGCCGTCTGGATGAGTGGGGCATTTGATTATCAAACGCCTGCATTTGCGCACGGCGAGCTGCATGAGCTTGACGCCGGTTTCGAATTTTACGCGCCGCAAACCACGGTGGCAGAAGATGGCCGCCGCATCCTCATCGGCTGGATGGGCGTGCCGGACGGCGAAGAGATGCTCCAGCCTACGCGGGCGCACGGCTGGATCCACCAGATGACCTGTCCTCGCGAGCTGCGCTACCGCGACGGTAAGCTCTGGCAAACCCCGGTTCGTGAGCTGGAAACGCTGCGCGAGGATGAACATCACTGGCAGGGACGCGCCAGCGATGCCCCGGTGCTGGCGGGAGCGCGTCTTGAGTTCGAACTGAGCGCATCGAGCGTGAACGTGGATTTTGCCGGCGCGTTGCGGCTGATTGTGGATGATGAGGGGATCCGCCTGGAACGCGCCAGTCTGAAAACCACAGACACGCTGACCCGCTACTGGCAGGGCAATGTTCATCATTTACGCGTGCTGTGCGACTGTTCCAGTGTCGAAATTTTCATCAATCACGGTGAAGGCGTCATGAGCAGCCGCTATTTTCCTGACCATCCGGCCCAGGTACGCTTCGAAGGTGCGTCCGATATCACATTACGCTACTGGTCGCTGCGCAGCTGCATGATAGAATAGAGTTTTTGGCAGCCGGATCTAAGTCGTTGTGAGAAAAACAAAACGCGTCACCATTAAAGATATCGCGGAGCTCGCGGGGGTATCAAAAGCCACCGCCAGCCTGGTTCTGAACGGCCGCAGCAAAGAGCTTCGGGTGGCGGAGGAGACACGCGAGCGTGTGCTGGCGATTGCCAAAGAACATCATTATCAGCCCAGCATTCACGCCCGTTCGCTGCGGGACAACCGCAGCCACACCATTGGTCTGGTGGTGCCGGAAATCACCAACTACGGGTTTGCCGTTTTTTCTCATGAGCTGGAGACCCTCTGCCGCGAGGCGGGTGTTCAGCTGCTGATCTCCTGTAGCGATGAAAATCCCGGCCAGGAGACGGTGGTGGTCAATAACATGGTGGCCCGCCAGGTGGACGGGCTGATTGTCGCCTCCAGCATGCTCAACGACGCGGACTATCAAAAGCTGAGCGAACAGTTGCCCGTTGTGCTTTTTGATCGTCATATGAACGACAGTTCTCTGCCGCTGGTTCTCACCGATTCAATTACCCCAACCGCCACACTGGTGGCCGACATCGCGCGCCAGCATCCGGATGAGTTCTACTTCCTCGGCGGTCAGCCGCGGCTTTCCCCGACGCGTGACCGTCTTGAAGGGTTTAAGCAGGGGCTGCGTGACGCTGGCGTCGAGTTACGTCCGGAGTGGATCATTCATGGTAATTACCATCCGAGCTCCGGCTACGAAATGTTTGCCGAGCTTTGCGCACGCCTGGGCCGCCCGCCAAAAGCCCTTTTTACCGCCGCCTGCGGTCTGCTGGAAGGGGTGTTGCGCTATATGGGGCAACATAATCTGCTGCAAAGCGATATGCGTCTGGCCAGCTTTGACGATCACTATCTCTATGATTCTCTGACCATTCCTGTCGATACCGTTCGTCAGGATAACCGCCAGCTCGCCTGGCACTGCTTTGATCTGATTGGCAAACTGATTGAAGGGGAAACGCCGGAGCCGATCCAGCGTAAGCTGGATGCCACCCTGCAACGGCGATACAAGGCCGTAGAGTGACAGGGTAACGTCTGAGGGTGACATCAATAACTTTAATTAATTAAAGATTGGATTCAGCCGATAACCAAAGGGAAATTATATCCCTGAGGTGTGTTATGTCGTTGAAAAAATCATCCCTGATTATCCTGTTTTCCCTGCTTTTCTTCTTTGTGGCCAGCACTATCACCAGCGTTGGGCTCATCATTAAAAGTAATACTTCGCTGGATAATGTGAACAAAGAAATTCAGGTGGTTCTGTCCATTATTGATCCCATTAACCACAGCCGAACCCTGCGGGTCAGGGTTATGGAGTATGTGAAAATGGTGGAAGCGGGGGACGCTACCGATCTGTCTGCGAAACTGGCCTCGGTTAAAGAGGCGCTGACCAAAGCCGATAGTGCATTTTCGGCGTTTATGGCCTCGCCGCGTTTGCCGGACGAAGCCCCGCTGGTCACTGCCTACCAGGAGGCGTGGCAAAACTACCGTAACCAGGGACTGGCGCCTCTCATCGCCGCTGCCGCCGCTCACGATGTGTCGCGGTTCAACGCTCTTATTCCCGTGGTGTCTCGACTCGATCGCCAATATGAAATTGTGCTCGATCAGGTTCTCTCCGTTCACCAGAAGTACGCCAAAACGCTGAACGAGGATGCGAGCCATAATTTCGTGTCGGGTCTGGTTATTATCGCCTGCATTGCGGTGCTGTTCGTGGTGGTGATCTTCGCCGTCAGCCTGCTGATGAAACGCGTGGTCTTTGCGCCGGTGAACCTGGCGCGCGAGCACTGTCGCCAGATTGCGGCCGGGAAGCTGGACGTACCGGTACCGATCAAGCGTGATTCCGGGAATGAAATCGATCACCTGATGTCCTCGATGGAGCAGATGCGCCAGGCGCTGCTCTCCACCATTTCTCAGGTGCGCGATGCCAGCCACACTGTGACGCATGCGGCGCAGGAAATTGCCTCCGGCAATATCGACCTGGCCTCCCGTACCGAGCAACAGGCTTCGGCCCTGACCCAGACGGCCGCCAGCATGGAAGAGCTGAGCGCGACGGTGGCGAATAACACCGACAACGTTTTCCAGGCCGGTAAGCTGGTGCAGGATGCCGTGAAAAATGCCCATACCGGTGAAGCGGTAACCCGTGAAGTCATCGAAACGATGAATACTATCGCGTCCAATTCGAAGCGTATTGAGGACATCACCAGCGTCATCAACAGCATTGCTTTCCAGACTAATATTCTGGCGCTAAACGCGGCCGTTGAAGCGGCGCGTGCTGGCGCGCAGGGGCGAGGATTTGCCGTGGTAGCAAGTGAAGTGCGCACCCTGGCACAAAAAAGCGCGGTGGCGGCGAAAGATATCGAAAGCCTTATCGCCCAGTCTGTTTCCAGCGTGAAAAACGGTGCACAACTGGTGAATCGTTCGGGAGAGGTGATTGATTCTATTATCAGCTCTGTGAATAAAGTGCATACGCTGATGGAACAGATTTCGGTTGCCTCAGAAGAGCAGAGCCGCGGAATTGGTCAGGTTGGGCAGGCCGTAACGGAGATGGACGGTGTGACCCAGCAGAACGCGGCGCTGGTGCAGCAATCCGCCGCCGCCGCCGCCTCGCTGGAGGAGCAGGCGCAGCAGCTGTCCCAGAGTATCTCGAGCTTTAGTTTGCCTGCTACGGCGTGATGTTCAGAGAGGCTCCTGAGGGAGCCTTTTTAATGTCTGCATGTAGCCGCTGCACAATCTCCTTCAGCCATTACTGTTATCCGTACAAAGCCGCTATCACATAAATTTTATCTTTCCCCGGCAATATTTCTGTTCCTCATCCGTCTACCTCCTCAGAGACCATAATCATTCAACATAAACGAGGTACACATGAGAAATTTTGATATGCACGGAAAAGGTCACGGGCGTGGTTTGGGCCGCCATCGTATGGGTAAGGGCATCGTGATTGGCGCAGTCCTGTTCGTGGTACTTGGCCTGCTGGTCATGTCCCTGTGGAACGCGTTGCTCCCGGCCATCCTGGGGGTTAAAGCCATTGGCTTCTGGCAGGCGCTGGGGATCCTGCTGCTGAGCCGCATTCTTTTCGGTGGGCTGGGTTTCCGTCCTGGTATGTTCGGTGCGCACCGCCGTATGCACGAACAATGGATGAATATGAGCCCCGAACAACGTGAGGCCTTCATTCAGCAGCGTCGGGCGGGATTTGGGCGCCACGGTCATTGCCGGTGGCACGATGGCCGGGATGAAAAGCGAGATGATAACGGTGCGAAAGCGCCGGAAGCCGAGTGAGCGATATGAAAGCCGGTGAGGCGGGGGAATCATTACTGATCTCGGCACTCAATGCCTGCCGCGCGCGGCTAAAAGCCTTCATTCGCGGACGGACCGCGGTTCGTGATGATGTCGATGATATTCTTCAGGAAGTGACCTGGCAGTTGATGAAAGTGGAACAACCGGTCGAGAACGTCGCCGCCTGGCTGTTTCGCGCCGCACGAAATGAGATGATCGACCGGGCGCGAAAAAAGCACGAGGTTTCACTGCCGGGGTACCTGACAGCAGATGACGAAGACTTTCCTGAGCAGGAGATTGCAGAAACGTTATTCGGCGTACCGCAAACGCCGGAGGAAGAGTATCTCAACATGCTGCTATGGGAAGAGTTGGGGCAAGCCCTGTCGGAACTGCCGCCACCTCAGCGCGAGGTGTTTGAAAAAACGGAATTTGAGGGCTACAGCATGAAGATGCTGGCAGAGGAAACAGGCGACAGTGTGCAGGCGTTATTATCCCGCAAACACAAAGCCGTGCGATTTTTGCGTAGTCGCCTCAAGGATATTTATGAAGCGTTGACAGGGCAATAAACTTCGACCACTCTGAAAAACAATATTTTAAAGGGGTCGTTATGCTTCAACGGTTAGCAAAGAAAAAGGTGCTGTTACTCTCTGCTCTGATGGTTACAGGGCTGGTCAGGGCAGAGGAGTCGCTTCCGGATGTGGTGAAGCACTTCAGTGAACAGCAGGACATCAAAATCATCAAGAAAATTGACGCCCCCGGCGGCGCGCCAGCGTGGCTGGGGAAATATCAGGACATGGGCGTGACGCTCTTTCTGACCCCTGACGGAAAGCACGTCGTGTCTGGTTATCTTTATGATGAGAAGGGAACCAACCTCAGCGAGGCCTTTTTCCAGAAAGAGATCTACGCCCCGATGGGCCGCGAGATGTGGAAAAAGCTCAATGCGGCGCATCCCCTGAAAGAGGGCGCGGAGAGTGCCCCGCGCAAAGTCTTCGTCTTTGCCGACCCGTTCTGCCCGTACTGCAAGCAGTTCTGGGCTGAAGCGCAGCCGTGGGTGAAGGCTGGCAAGGTTCAGCTCAATACGCTGCTGGTTGCATTTCTTAACCCGAACAGCGGGCGTAACGCCTCCGCGATCCTGAATGCGAAAGATCCGGTGTCGGCCTGGAAAACGTACGAGCTGTCCGGCGGGAAAAAGCTGCCGAAACCTGAAGCTGCGGCTTCCCGGGAAACCGTTGAGATCCTGCAAAATCACCAGACGCTAATGGACAGTCTCGGCGCGAATGCCACACCGGCTATTTATTACCTGAATGAGCAAAACGAACTGCAACAGGTCGTGGGTATGCCAGACGCAAAACAGCTTGAGGCGATGTTCGGGCCGAAGCCGTAAAAGAAAGGCAGAAACAGAACGTTTCTGCCTTTTTTCAGTCAATTACCCCAGCGTCCCCGGAGGTAATTTACCGCCTCCTGCGTCTGCGGCTGGTTAAGATAGTCTTCACGGAACAGGATGGTGCCCTTAACGTCTGGCAGTGAATCGTTGAGGTCGAGCTGTTTTTTCAGCTCCGGTACGCCGCCGTTCACCGTCCAGTCCGGTTCGTTTCTGGAAGGCGCGCCCACTTTGTAGAACGCGATCCCGATATACAGGCGGGTATGGGTCGGTTTCACCACGTCAGCCCACCATTTTGTCAGCACATCGTAACGTGCCGCGTCGCGGGCGAAGGGCCAGTAGATCTGCGGCGCAATGTAATCCAGTAAACCCTGCTGTACCCATTTGCGCGTGTCAGCGTAGGATTCATCATAGGCTGCGGCACCGCGCGTGTCCGAGCCTGCCGGGTCGAAGGAGCGATTGCGCCAGACCCCCGCCGGGCTAACGCCAAATTCGACCTCAGGTTTAGCCTGCTTGATCGCCCTTGAAACCTGCACAATCAACTGCTGCGTATTGTGTCGACGCCAGTCCGCTTTTGACGCAAATCCTTCGCCATAGCGCCTGAAGGTCCAGGCATCATTCAGGGTGGACCCCGGCGTCTCGGTGTAAAAATAGTCATCGAACTGAACGCCGTCGACAGGGTAGTGATTTACCACTTCCATCACCACCTGGGTTATCCATTCCCGCACGTCGGGAATGCCCGGGTCGAGAACAAAACGATCCCCCGAGGTGCGGATCCACTCCGGATGCTGGACGTACACGCTGGAAGGATGAAGCGACGAGGTGCGGTTAAGCGCGGCGATGGTCGACGGCTTCGTGTTGGTGGAAACGCGGTACGGGTTAAACCAGGCATGAACCTTCATCCCGCGCTTGTGCGCTTCATCCAGCATAAACTGAAGCGGATCGTAACCGGGATCTTCCCCGATAGTCCCCGTCAGGGTATCTGACCACGGCAGTATTTTAGAGGCCCACAGCGCCGTACTGTCCGGTTTTACCTGAAAGAAGACGGTGTTGATCCCAAGTTTTTTCAGCTTATCGAGCTTGTCCGTCAGCGCCCGCTGTTGCTGGGCGATACGCTGGTCCGCGCTACGGCCATTCACCGATGACACGGGAGGCCAGTCGAGACGGGAGACGGTCGCCAGCCAGATCCCGCGCATGGGTTCGTTAGTCTGCTGTAGAGGTTTCGCCTGCGGCAGCGGGGTAACGAGTGATTTGGGTGGTTTGGAAGTGCAACTTACCAGTAAAAGCGCGCAGCCAAGCAGCGCGCCAGTCCGTTTTACGTGTCGCATCATTTGCGTGTTAGCTCCTGGGTGTCCGGCTATCCGTCCAGGGATTAAACGCCGGTTCGTCCTGTTCCCCGTTACCGTCATCGTGAAGAGAGTCGAGGTAGAGGGCTTCAACTTCCGCCCGCGCCCATGGGGTGCGGCGCAGGAACTTCAGACTCGATTTAACACTCGGGTCCTTGCGAAAACAGTTGATTTTGATTCGGTTGCCCAGTTCATTCCAGCCATATCGCGCAACCAGCGCGTTAACCTGCATTTCGAGCGTTACGCCATGCAAAGGATCGTTGGAAACATGTGCTGTCATAGGCGTCCGGTAGTCTCATTTTTTATGGGGATGTGATAAACGCTCAAAGGTTACAAGAAAGCAGGGGACGCGGCAATTTCAGCGTGAGGTTCTTCACCCGTGAAGGAGAGGGTTACCCAGTAATTTGAAAGAAAAAGCTATAACGTTGCCTCAGAAAAACTGAGGGCTTTCAGCGATGCCCTAAGTGAACGGAATGACCACCAGCGCCGTATGTTCCCCCTCACCCCAGCCCTCTCCCTCAAGGGAGAGGGGGCCGTCTGTGCAGGCATTATTTTGTGGGAAACCCTCAGCCCGTGAAGGGTGAAGAAGATTATCCGGTTAACGCTATTTTTTAAACAGTTCAGGCGCCCATGGCGTCGGGTCTACCTCCATAAAGGGCGCACGCTCAAAGCGGGACTTAAGCGCCCAGGGCACCGTACAGTCGAAAATCGTTTTGCAGGTGATCCCGTTGCCACGAATGGAGGGGCTGTAGTCCGGGGCCTGAGACGGATCGAGCTGGTGTCCGCGGATCCCCGGCAGATGGGTGATGCTGACATCGCCCTGCATACGGGTGGTCATCGCCCACAGGATGTCGTCGCTGTCGAAAATATCCACATCTTCGTCGACGAGAATAATGTTTTTAAGCTCGGAATAGGTGGCTAACGCGATGAGTGCCGCCTGACCCTGACGCCCTTCGTCAGAGGGCTGGCGTTTTTTCACCTGCAATACGCCAAGAAACTTGCCGCCGCCAGCGGTATGCGCATAGACGTTTTGCAGAAAACCGGGGATGGCTTCTTCGACCGCATTACGGATGCTGGCCTCCGTTGGCAAACCGGCCAGCGTGGTGTGCTCCTCGCCCGGTCCTACCAGGGTTTGCAGGATCGCCTGATGACGCATCGTGACGGCCTTCACTTTGATTACCGGTAAGGAGGGGTTAGCCTCCCCGCAGTAGCCGGGAAATTCCGGCATCGCGTGCCCGGTGTGGGTATGCTGATCTTCTTCTACACGCACGCCCGGCAGCAGTTCGCCTTCGATGATAATTTCCGCACGCGCTATCGCTTTTTCATTTACGGCCACACCCTGCACCAGCTCGACGGGGGTCTGACGTAACGCGCCGGCGACACCCAGCTCGTTGTAGCCGAAGGGCGTGGTAGGGGCTTCGAAACAGGCGCCAATATAGATAGCGGGATCGAGACCCATATTGATCGTGACCGGCAACGGTTTGCCCGCCTCCTCGGCTTTCTTACGGAACACTTCAATATGGCGGCCCGCGGCAAGAAACATGGAGAGCTCATCGCGCTCCTGCACGCAGAGACGGTGAATAGTGACATCGGTCAGTGAGGCATCTTCCGGATCGCTTGCCAGCACCAGCCCCAGACAGAAGAACGGACCGGCATCTATCGGCGTGTTGGTCGGTGCCGGAAGCAATTTACGCAGATCGAAGTCCGGATCGTCGGCATAAAACACCTGTTCCTGACACGGCGCCTGTGCCGCCGGAACCACAACGGGAGCAATCGGGTTTTTCACGGCCTGGCCGACATGTTTTGCCAGTTCAGAGGGCTCGCAGCCCAACAGGAGCGCCGCCCGCTCGCGGCTGGCGTGCATTCCGACCAGAATACGCGAGTCGGGATATCCCTTAATAGCGTTAAACATCATCGCCGGGCCAATGCGCGTCGGACGTTTTACCGTGCCGCCAGCACCAATATGCCGGTACACACCCGCCAGCTCCGCGTCAGGATCGACCGGATGGCTGGTTTCAAGGTATTGACCTTCATGGCGTTTGAGCAGTTCGATAGCACTTCTGAGATCGTTGATGTGGTTTTTCATATTTCCCTCCTCGGATGAAGGCTTCCATTCTTAACCGGACGAAGAGGGCTATCAATTGCATCATTTATGCTATTTTAATATGAATTTTATTATCAATAATAAAGGCATGGTATGCAGTTTCGACTGATGCGCAATTTCATCGTGGTGGCAGAAGAGCTTCACATGCATCGGGCGGCGGAGCGCCTTAACATGGCGCAGCCAGCGCTGAGCCAGCAGATAAAAACGCTTGAAGATCGTCTTGGGGTCTTGCTCTTTAGCCGGGCGAATCGTCGCCTGACGCTGACGCCAGCCGGTGAGGCATTTCTCAGTAAAGCCAGAGTCGCGATTTTAATGACCGATCAGGCGATTCTGGATGCCAGACAGACGGCCAGAGGGGAACAGGGCGTGCTGAATCTCGGATGTGTTTCAAGTGCGATATTCGACAGTAAGCTGCCCGCCGCGCTGCGGCTTTTACATGAGAAATGGCCCGCCATCAGCCTTTCCATGATGACGGGTAACGTGCAAACCCTTTATACCGGCGTGCAAAGCAACCAGCTGGATGTGGCCATTATTCGTGCCCCGTTACCGCTATTGCCTGACGATCTGCAAAGCCGTCCATTTACAACGGAAAAGGCCGTGCTGGCCTTACCTCGTCAACATAGCCTGGCGGGCTCCGCCGCGCTGACGCTTGCGTCGGTGAAAGAGGAGAAGTGGATCGCCCTGCGCGACCCGGAGGGGATGGGGCTGGAGCAATATTTCTATGATGCCTGCCACAGCGCGGGCATACAGCCTGACGTTGTGCAAAATGCCACCGATGTCCCCACGGTGATAAGTCTCGTCTCGGCAGGGTTTGGCATCGCCATGCTGCCGGCTTCAGCGAAGGCGATATGCGTACAAAACGTCGTCTTTGTGGATATTCTTGACCGACTCCGGGAGAGCGAGCTGACGCTGGTTTGCCACCGGATTATTCGCTCTGAGGTCCTGAAAAAATTGATGAGCATCCTCGATCATACCTGACGTCCGGCGGCCTGAAGAAGCTGTTCTCGCAGCCAGCGGTTAGCCGGATCCTGGCTGTTTTTCGGGTGCCAGTACATACCGATGACGATCGGCGGGAGATCCAGCGGCGGCGGAAAAATATCAAGCGTTTGCGTGAACCGTAGCAACATGCGTCTGGGTAGGGTGCAGAGCAAATCGGTACCGGCAACAATCGCAGGCGCCATCGCATAGCTTTGCGTCGACATCACCACGTTACGCTGGTGGCCAAGCCCCGCCAGATGCTGATCGACAAAGCCTGCGAACGGGTCGCCCTCGGATGAAACCACCAGGTGGGAAAGGCTACAATAGCTTTCCAGATCCATCGGTCCCGTACCGCGCGGATGGCCTTTTCGCTGGGCTGTGGCATATTCATCGTCAAACAGCTTGCGTCTGACCCATGCATCGTGCGCCCCCGCGTTAACGCCGACATAAATATCCACATCGCCATTTTCCATCTGCGCTGGCAGCAGCGGGGTTTCCGGGAGCGCAAAACGCAGGCGGATGCCTGGTGCTGCGCTGCTAATCTGATTCTGCAACTCTGCCCCCAGCATCAGCGCCGGGTTCTCGTGCAGGGCAATCACAAAGGTGCGGGTGCTGTTATGCGCGTTGAACGTGGTGGGTTCAAGCATCGCCGATATACCCTGCAAAACCGTCGCGACCTGCGGCCTTAACGCCTCGGCGCGCGGCGTAGGTAACACCCCACGTCCGTGTGGGGAAGGGATAAACAGCGGCTCATCGAACAGGACGCGCAGGCGCGCAAGGCGGGCAGACATCGCCGGCTGGCTGATGCCCAGCCGTGCGGCCGCATGGGTGATATTCTGATCCCTGAGTAACGCATCCAGCGTCAGGATCAGGTCCATATCCATATCGGAGGAGGGCATCTTATTGTGCGTCATAGCTTGCTGCCGTTGTTCAAAAGGGAAGGTTAGCCATTGCCAGAAAAGCAGTCACTGCATTACCTGGCTCCTGCATGCGGCTGATCATGACCAGATTTGCGGTCAGCGCCTGAGCATTCAGGTTGCGGTAAATCAGTCCGGGTATTTGCACCTGTTGCAGGGGGGCGGGAACCAGCGCCAGACCGAGCCCGGCTGCGGCAAATGCCAGAACGCTTAGCGTACTGTTTGAACGATGTGCCACGCAAAAACCATCCCCGAGCTGCTGCGCCAGCAGCACAGTCAGATTTTCATTGGCGTCATGCGCGTCGTACAGGACCGAGCATTTCAACGGAGAGGTGCGGATGGATGGCTAAGGGATGATCTTCACACATTGCGATTATCATCTCCCAGTTTCCGGTTTTCTGCACCCTGATCTGCGGATCGGCTGTCGTACTGTTATCCGGTGTATAACCGACATCAATATGCCCTGCGAGGATCGCAGCTACCTGTTTCTGGGGAGCGATTTCCTGAATGGTGACTTCTGCATCCGGATGGGTTTTACGGAAGCGACGTACATCGGTAATCATTTTGCCACTAAAAATGGCGTTCCCGGCAAAACCGACCCGTACACGCCCTGTCTCTCCCCGTATCGCACGCTGGACTGCCAGACGCGTGTGTTCCATCTGTTCCAGCATCAGTCTGGCTTCGCTGAGAAGAAGCGATCCGGCCTCAGTAAGTTCCACACGACGGCTGGAGCGGATAAACAGCGGACCGCCTAACTCGGTTTCAAGGGCTTTAATCTGCATGCTGAGCGCAGGCTGAACAATATTGAGTCGCTCAGCCGCGCGTCCAAAATGCTCTTCTTCTGCAACAGCCAAAAAATAGCGTAAGTGCCGGAGTTCCATTGCCACCCTGACTCATCATTAAAAATGATTGTTTAGTAAAATATATATATTTGAGTATAAACCGCTTCACGGCCAAACTGAACGCATCAACTCAAACAGGAACCAAACAATGCAAACTCACCAACTGCAAGACCGTCAGGATCTTAACGACCTCATGAATGGCTGGATGCACCGCGACCTGGGCGAATGGGAGCAGCTGCGTAATCTTTTTCATCCGGACGGCACAATCGAAATTACGTGGTTCGAAGGGCTCGCGAGCGATTTTGTCGAGGGTTCCATGCGTATGGGCGCTTCAGATTTGCGCACAAAACATATGATTGGCTCGCCCGCCGTCACTTTTAACGACCGCGGCGACAAAGCGATTCTCGAAACCAATGCGATGATCATCGCTGAAAATATAAAACTTAATATTGGATGCGAATGCCACAATCGTTTCTACGATCTGGCAGAAAAGAGAGAGGGCGTATGGAAGCTGTTCCATCGTCAGAGCATCTACGACATGGGTATTTTCACCTTTCCTCTGGGCCCGGTTGAGATTGATTCAAAAATTGCTGCCAACTATCCGCGGGAATATGCCGCGCTAGCTTATCTGCTGGAACAAAGCGGTTTCCCCCTCGGCCGCGTATTTGCCACGCGTGACAGTGAACTAGAAGCGAATATGAAAGCGAACGCAAAAAAATGGCTGGCTGTCTGACAGGTTCAGCGCAGGGCCGAACAGATTTCGCCGGCTGGTTAATACCCGGCCGCGGGGCCCTGGGCGTGAGATAGCGGTCCCAGGTTGAAATATTTAGCCTGGGACGCAGAGACTCTCTTATTGCGCGTCCCGGTTGGTATAGGTCACCGGAACCCACGCGTAGCCTTCCCGCTCACCTTTCTTCATATACCCGATCCCGGGGAAAGGCAGATGTGGCGCCGCAATCAGATCTTTGTTTTTCACAAACTCAGCGAACGCTGCGTTGCGTACCCGGGCGGCTCCGTCCTGATCCTCATCGTAAGCAATCGTCACGTTGGGCTGTGGGAACTGAACCGCGGCAACGTGAATGATGTCGCCGACAAAGGTAATTTTTTCACCTTTGCTCTCCAGCGTGTAGAACGCGGACCCTGGGGTGTGGCCCGGGTGAACCGTACCGCTGATGCCCGGCAGAAGCTGTTCCGTCCCGGAGAAAGTCTTCACTTTTCCGGCATCCAGATAGGGCTTTAAGGTCTTGTGCGCGACGTCGAAGTAGTTCTGGTCATAGCCAGATTTTTTCTGGTTCTCGTCGTTAAAGAAGAAATCGATATCCGGTTTGCCGACATACACCTGTGCGCGGGTAAATACGCGCTGACCGTCTTTGACCAGGCCGCCTGCATGATCGGAGTGCGCGTGGGTGATCAGGATATCGGTGATGTCCTGCGGCCTGATACCCTGCGTCGCCAGGCTTTCAATCAGCCGCCCGCCTTTGCCGGGGCCAAAGAGCTGACCGGAGCCGGTGTCCACCAGAATTTTGTGGCCGGGCATAGCGATATAGAACGCGTTAATCGATGCTTCCACCGGATTGGCCTGGAAGTTTTTGGCCAGTAACGCATCGGTATTTTCCGCCGTCGTCCGGCGCAGTAAGGCGTGCAGGTCCTGCGGCACGCTGCCGTCCGTAAAGGCGGTGACAATCGTATCGCCAACCTGAATGCTGTAGCCGCCGGCCTGCTGTTTCACCACATGCTGCGGAACGCTGGCCACCGCGTGGATCGCGGGAAAGAATAAAACCGAACCGGTCAACAGGGTTGATAACGCAAGTTTGTTCACAGTAAACATGATGGGCTCCTCAATAGTAAGTTCATCATAGTTCAACTGAGATTTTTGAGAACAGCAGGGAAGTGAATGTGACCTATCCATGAAATGGATAGGTCTGAGAGGATGCTTTACAGCACGCCGGTACCGCCGTCAGAGCACCATACTTGTCCGGAGGCGTATGAGCAGGTATCTGAGGCAAAAAGCACATACAGCGGTGCGATTTCAACCGGCTGGCCCGGTCGGCCCAGGGGCGTATCTTCCCCGAACTTCTGAACTTTGGACTGCGGCTGACCGCCGCTGGACTGAAGAGGCGTCCAGTATGGACCTGGCGCGACGGCATTCACCCGAATGCCACGCGGCCCCAGCTGCTGAGCCAGAGACTTGGTAAAGGCCACGTTACAGGCTTTGGTCTGCGCATAGTCCACCAGGATCGCGCTCGGTTTAAACGCCTGAACGGAAGTGGTGTTAATGATCACGGCGCCTTCCTGCAAATGGCGCAGCGCAGCTTTAGTGATCCAGAAGGGGGCATAAACGTTGGTTTTAAACGTCGCGTCGAAATCTGCCGTGGTGAGATCGTCGATCGATTCGCAGTACTGCTGGCGTCCAGCGTTGTTCACCAGGATATCCAGGCCACCCAGTTCCGCGACGGCTTTTTCCACCAGCGTATCGCAGAACGATTCCACGCGAATGTCGCCGGGAATGGCGACCGCTTTACGGCCTTCGGCCCGAATCAGCGCAATGACCGATGCCGCATCGGACTCCTCTTCCGGGAGATAGCCAATAGCCACATCTGCACCTTCACGGGCATAGGCGATCGCTACCGCGCGACCAATTCCGGAATCACCGCCGGTAATCAGCGCTTTTTTTCCTGCCAGTTTGCCTGATCCGATATAACTTGTTTCACCGTGATCCGGTATTGGCTTCATTTCCGATGCCAGCCCGGGGGCCCTTTGCGGTTGTTCAGCAAACGGTGGACGAGGGTAATGCAGCGTGTGATTATTTCCTGTAGACATACCGGCCTCCTTAATAGTGAATTCCAAGATTAGTCGTTAATTAAACGTAAGCGGGCAAAATTGACAAATTCAGACAAATCTATCTTCTGGCAGCGGATATAAAATATTTTCTCAAGTCAGCATGTAATACCAGAAAAGGGCGACCTCATCTTTTTCCGGCAGGGCGTTGTAAAGGTAGCGATCGTAACCGCCGAGAATAAACCCATAGTGACGATAGAACTGACAGGCAGAAACATTAACGTTCTGCGTCTCCAGCCGTAACCCGGGCGCATTGAGGCTTCGCGCCCAGACGTGGGTGGCGGACATCAGCTTGTGCGCCGCGCCCGTACGGCGTTTTGAACGCTCCACGGCAATGTAATCCACCGAAATAAATTTATTCCAGTTGCAGGACGCGGTAATAAAACCGGCGATTTCACCGTCATCCGTTTCGGCGATAAGAAATATTGAATCCGGATTAACGCAATGATTTTCCAGCGTCTGGATATCAAGTTCATAGGTTTTAAGATAAGGTTCGGTCAGCGCCTCGATATGCAAATCACCATTGAGAAATGGCTCTCTGGCAATCTCATCAACCTTGAAAGAAAAATCACAACATTCAAGGCGGGCGAGGTCTGTACTTAATCCTTTTCGAATATGCATAGTATTCCTTAAGTGGGAGTTATAAATAGATAATAGACGAAGCGGCATCCCCTGCTGGCATAACACTCTGTAGATCCTGGTCTAAGCTTGTATTTCGTTCCGCGTAAAAGGTGGTCATTCGAGGACAATGAATGGAATTCAGAACATGTCGCAGGCACTGGGGTGCTGAGTTTATTTCCGATGACGTTGTACGTTTTCGCGTCTGGGCAGAAGGGCAGAAAGATCTCACATTACGTTTAACCGATACCGACATTCCCCTGGCGGCGGTGGGCGACGGTTGGTTTCAGATTGACGTGCCCGGCGTCAGGCACGGTACGACCTATCAGTTTGTTTTACAGGATGGAATGGCGGTGCCGGATCCGGCCTCACGCGCGCAGCAGGCTGACGTCAACGGCCCGTCGGTGGTGATCGACCCGCGTCGCAGCCAGCCCACTCAGCGGGAATGGCAAGGACGACCGTGGGAAGAGACGGTGATCTACGAGCTGCATATCGGCACCTTCACCGGGGAAGGAACCTTCAGGGCGGCCATCGACAAACTGCCTTATCTGGCCGGGCTGGGTATTACGCAACTGGAAGTGATGCCCGTGTCCCAGTTCGGGGGCGCGCGCGGATGGGGGTATGACGGCGTACTGCTGTATGCCCCGCACTCGGCTTATGGCACACCGGATGATTTTCATGCCTTCATTGATGCCGCCCACGCGCTCGGGCTTTCCGTGGTGCTGGATATCGTACTCAACCACTTTGGCCCGGAAGGTAATTACCTGCCGTTGCTCTCGCCAGCGTTTTTCCATCAGGATCGTATGACCCCGTGGGGCAACGGTATTGCCTATGAGGTTGAGGCCGTCCGGCAATACATCGCCGAGGCGCCGTTATTCTGGCTCTCGGAGTATCATCTTGACGGTCTGCGCTTCGACGCCATCGACCAGATCCATGACGACGCTGAGACCCATATTCTTCCCGAAATAGCGCAACGGATCCGCGACGCATTTCCGGATCGGCATATTCATCTGACCACCGAAGACAGTCGCAACGTGATTTTCCTGCATCCGCGCGATGAGCATGGTCAGACGCCGCTTTTCACCGCCGAATGGAATGATGATTTTCACAACGCCGCGCATGTCTTCGCGACCGGGGAATCGCATGCCTATTATCAGGATTTTGCCTTTGAGCCGGAGAAAAAACTGGCGCGGGCGCTGGCAGAGGGCTTTGTCTACCAGGGGGAAATCTCGCTTCAGACCGGAAAATCGCGCGGGGTAGAGTGTCGCGAGCAACCTCCTCAGTTTTTTGTCGATTTTATTCAGAATCACGACCAGGTCGGCAACCGTGCCCAGGGGGAGAGGCTTATCTCTCTGGCAGGCGCGGATAAAACGCGTGTGCTGTTTGCGGCGCTGCTTATGTCGCCCCATATTCCGCTGCTGTTTATGGGCGAGGAGTATGGCGAAACGCATCCGTTCCTCTTTTTCACCGACTTCCACGGCGACCTGGCGAAAGCCGTGCGGGAAGGGCGCGCGAAAGAGTTTACCGGCCATGCCGGGCACGATGAAACCGTACCGGACCCCAATGACGTAAATACCTTTATGCAGTCGAAGCTTGACTGGAACAAGGCAGACACGGAGGAAGGCAGGGCGTGGCTGCACGCTACGCGCGAACTGATTGCGCTGCGTCAGCGCTTTATCGTCCCGCTACTGAAACAGCGGGGCGCCGTGGAGGGTAACGTCCTGCAAACGGCGCTCGGCATGGTTGCCGTGAGCTGGCGTTTCCCGTCCGGTACGCTGTCGCTGGCGCTGAATATCGGCAAAAAGCCGCTCGCCTTACCGAACCTGCCCGGAAAAACGATCTTTAGCTGGCCGGAGGCAGTCGATAACCTGCCGCCAAACAGCATTGTTGTTCGCTTAGCTGATGGAGAAGCAGCGCTATGATCCCTTCCTCTACTTACCGAATTCAGTTTCGCAACGGCATGACCTTCGATCGCGTGGTGGACCTGATTCCGTATATGAAAGACCTTGGAATTAGCCATCTTTACGCGTCGCCTGTTTTCACCGCAACCACGGATTCCACCCACGGCTATGACGTGACCGACCCCAACGAAATCGACCCGGCGATTGGCGGGCGGGAAGGGTTTGACCGCATGGCGGCAGCGCTGAAGCAGGCGGGGATGGGGCTGATTCTGGATATCGTTCCTAACCATATGTCGACCTCGCTGGAAAACCGCTGGTGGCGCGATGTTATAGAACAAGGCAGGCAGAGCCGCTATGCGGCATATTTTGATATCGACTGGTCCCGACCGCTGACGTTGCCGTTTCTTGGCGACACCTTTGAAGCCGAGCTGGAGCGGGGGGCTATCACCTTAAAACGTGACAGTGTCACCAACAGCGCGGCGCTGGTTTACTATGATACCGCCTATCCGCTTAATCCCGGCACGTATGCCGAAGGCAAGAGCATCGCTGAGATCCACGAGGCGCAAAACTGGCGGCTGATGTCCTGGCGGGAAGCGCCGAAACAGCTTTCATGGCGGCGCTTTTTTGAAATCACCGGGCTGGTCGGCGTGCGGGTAGAGGATGAGGCGGTCTTCGCAGACACGCACCGCCTGATCCTTGAGCTTGTTCACGACGGGGTTGTCGATGGCCTGCGCATTGACCATGTGGACGGGCTTGCCGATCCGCTGGGCTATTTGCAGCGCCTGCGTGCGGCGACCGGACCGGATTGCTACATCACGGTAGAGAAGATCCTCGCCAAAGGGGAACAGCTTCCTCCGGAGTGGCCGGTCTCGGGTACAACGGGCTATGAGTTTATTGCCTCTCTGGCGGAAGTGCTGGTGGATGATACCAACCTCTCTCGACTGGAGACGCTCTACGACGAGACGCTGGGTACGACCGTGGACAGGCAGGCGGAACTTCGCAAAGCCAAAGGGCTGATGACCGATCGTAATTTTGAAGGTGAATTTACCACGCTGCTCAAAATCGCCAGCGAGCTGGCCGGGCATAACGGCGCCGAAGTGGAGCATGAGGATATCCGCCATGCCCTGCGCGAGCTGCTTATCGCGTTTCCGGTGTATCGCACCTACGGCACCGGAGAGGGGTTGACGCCACCGGATGTGGCGCTGCTCAGCCGCGTGGTCGCCAGCGTCAACGCCTCTGAACCCGCTCTCAGCCTGATCGTGCGTATTCTTACCGGCGATCTGCCGGAGGATGACCACGCGCTGGCCTCGCTTTTCCGCACCCATTTTCAGCAACTGACCGGGCCGCTGATGGCGAAATCGGTAGAGGATACGCTGTTCTTCCGCCATAACCTGGAGCTGGCCCTGAACGAAGTCGGCGCCGACCCGACGCCGCGCGCATTTTCACTTTCCCGTTTTCACCAGGAGATGCGCATTCGTCTTGCCCGCCAGCCCGATGCGCTGCTGGGAACCTCCACCCACGACACCAAACGCGGCGAGGATGCGCGAGCGCGACTATACACGCTGACGGAAGCGCCAGATCTGTGGGGGGAAAACCTGGCGCGCTGGCGCCAGATGAACCAGACGCAGGTTCGATTCCTCAACGACGGCACCGCGCCGAACGCCGCCGACACCTGGATGATCTTCCAGGCGCTGGCGGGCGTCTGGCCAGCCACGCTGTCGCCAGACGATCGTGATGGTCTTAAGTCACTGGAAGAGCGTTTCCTCGGCTTTATTGAGAAAGCCCTGCGCGAGGCCAAGCAGCGTACCGACTGGATCGACAGCAACGAAGGGTACGAGAGCGTGGTGCTGGACTACGTGCGCCATCTGCTCTCCCCGGATAACACCCTGTTCCTGCGTGATTTCAGTGCCGCACTCCAGCCGTTTATTCGGGCTGGGTTAATGAACAGCCTGAGCCAGACGGTGATCAAGCTGACTGCGCCAGGCGTACCGGACATCTACCAGGGCAGCGAAGGGCTTAACTTCAGCCTGGTCGACCCGGATAACCGCCGCGAACCGGATTTCACCGCGCTGGCGGAAAACCTCAGCGTAGCGGATGGAACCATTTTTAACGATGCGCAACGCTGGCGAGACGGCAGCGTGAAGCAGTACGTCACCGCCACGCTGTTACGGCTGCGGCCGCATTACCCCGCGCTTTTCCGCTACGGCGACTGGCTGCCGCTGAAGGTGACCGGCGAGCGGGAAGAGAATCTGATCGTTTATGCCCGCATAAAAGATGACGAGGCGCTGATCGTCGCCGTGCCGCGTCTGGTGTTTGACGTCACCGACAATGCGATGCTGTGGGCCAATACTATGGTGGCCATACCCCAGGAGCTGGCCGGGAAGCACTACCGGGATCTGTTTACCGGTGAGCGTCGCCTTCTGCCAGAGACGCTGGATTTAACGTCTGAAAAGGGATGTTTGTTGGTTCTGCTTACCTGCGACTAATCGAGGAGAACAAAAATGCCAAAGGATACAACGTTTGAAATTCGGGCCGGTCATGGCCAACAGTTGGGCGCAAATTATGACGGAAAAGGAGTGAACTTCGCTCTGTTTTCCGCCCATGCGGAGCGGGTAGAGCTGTGTCTGTTTGATCCTTCGGGAAAAACAGAAATAGCCCGCCTGGAACTGCCGGAATATACCCATGAGGTCTGGCACGGCTATGTGCCGGATCTGAAACCGGGGGCGCTGTATGGTTACCGTGTGTATGGCCCTTACGATCCGGAGAACGGTCACCGCTTCAATCCCAATAAGCTGCTTATTGACCCCTATGCCCGTGAACTGGTGGGTGACATTGAGTGGAACGATGCCCACTTCGGCTATGAGCTGGGACACGATGAGCTGGATCTCAGCTTTGATACGCGAGACAGCGCGCCGTTTACGCCCAAATGTAAGGTCATCGACCCCAATGCCGTCGACTGGCAAGACTCCCGCCGACCCGATATCCCGTGGCCGCATACCGTGGTTTATGAGAGCCACGTAAAAGGCTTTACCCAGCTTAACCCGGCTATTCCGCCTGAACTGCGCGGTACGTTTGAGGGGATGGGGCATAAAGCGTCGGTGGAGTACATCAAAAGCCTCGGGATTACCTCGGTCGAGCTGCTGCCGGTTCACTGGTTCCCTGACGATCAGCACCTGCTCGATCGCGGCCTGAAAAACTTCTGGGGCTATAACTCGCTCGGTTTCTTTGCGCCAGCGTCCCGCTATTACGGCCCGGCGGGGATCCAGGGTTTCCGCGACATGGTGCGTGCCTATCATGACGCGGGCATCGAGGTGATCCTCGACGTGGTCTATAACCACACGGCGGAGGGCAACGAGCTGGGGCCAACCCTGTCGTTTAAGGGAATTGATAACTTCTGTTATTACCGCACCATGCCGGATCAGCACCGGTATTACATCAACGACACCGGCACCGGAAACACCGTTAATACTTCACACCCGCGCGTATTGCAGATGGTCATGGACTCCCTGCGTTACTGGGCAGAATCGATGCAGATTGACGGTTTCCGCTTTGATCTCGGGACCATTCTCGGACGTGAGCCGGAGGGGTTCGATCCGCGCGGCGGCTTCTTCGATGCCGTGACCCAGGATCCGGTGCTGTCGAAGCTGAAGCTCATCGGTGAGCCGTGGGATATCGGCCCCGGCGGGTATCAGGTGGGAGGCTTCCCGCCTGGCTGGGGTGAGTGGAACGACAAATACCGCGATACGGTACGTGAATACTGGAAGGGGGATAACGTCTCTAACGATTTTGCCGCCCGTCTGTTAGGGTCCGGTGATTTGTACGATCTGCGCGGGCGTCGTCCGTGGGCCAGCGTCAATTTTATTACCGCGCATGACGGCTTCACGCTGAACGACCTGGTGTCGTACAACGAGAAACATAACGCCGATAACGGGGAAGATAATAACGACGGACATAACGATAACCGGTCGTATAACTACGGCGAAGAGGGGCCGACGGAGAATCCGGATATCATCGCCACCCGCGAGCGGCAAAAGCGCAACTTCCTCACCACGCTCTTCTTCTCGCACGGTACGCCGATGCTGCTGGCTGGCGATGAGTTTGGCCGGACGCAAAAGGGCAATAATAACGGCTATTGTCAGGACAGCGAGATCTCCTGGGTAAACTGGAAAGGGCTCTCTGAAAACGACGAGAAGCTGCGCGACTTTACCCGTCGGTTGATTGCCCTGCGCGCGACGCAGCCGCTGCTGCGACGTGAAAACTGGCGCGACGGGCTGGAGATCCGCTGGTTTAACGCCGGTGGCGGACCGCAGCAGTCGGAACAATGGGACGAGGGTTCCACCCTTGGTCTTGCCATCAGCCGTCCCGATCTTGAGCAGGAAGAGGGCGTCTGGCACGACGTGCTGATGCTGTTTAACCCGTTTGAAGGCACGGTGCCATTCCAGATCCCGCAGTTTGGCGAAGGGGGTTGGGTGCTGGAGCTTTCGACGGCGGATGAGGCCCCCACAGGGGAAATCATCACGGAATCCGTCGATTATGAACTGGCCGGGCGGAGTATGACGCTTTTCCGCCGTCCTTAAAGCGAGGCCGCCGCGCGTGCGGCGGTATCATACAGGGAGGAGATCGCGCGGAGTAACTGCGCGGTCTCGCCAATTGATGCACCCGGAATGCCGCTTTCCGCATGAATGTTGATCAGGCAGGCCTCCCGCACCTCCCGGTACTTCATGCACAGCGCTTTTCCCTCCTCCGTGGTGGAGAAAAAAAGCTCTTTTCCGGCTTTCTCGCTGGTGACATATCCCGCCTTGACCAGCTTTTTCAGCGCATACGTCACCACGTGGGTATCTTCCACGTTCAGCACAAAGCAGATGTCGGCCAGCTTTTTCTTGCGGTTGCGGTGATTCACGTGGTGCAGAAGCGAAACGTCAAAGGCCCCCATATCCGGTTCACCCGCAGCGGTCATGCAGCGCACCATCCATTTGTTAAACGCATTGCTGGTCATGATCAGCGCATATTCCAGCTCTGATAATTCAGCACACCGCTCTGAGACGAGATGACGGGAGGAGACGATTCGCCCGTCCGCAATATCGTCGTGGTTTAACGCTGTCGTCTTTTTCTTTACTGTCATAACGATCCTTCCCCCGAAATGTAAACCCGTCGATAAAATAAGAACATTTTATTGATAAATTGTTTACATGTTTTTGACGTTCAGATATAGCTTTTTAGTGCAGGTTCTGTGGAGCCTGACGCAAAACACAACATCGCGCGCCGTAATGCACCGGCTTCGCTCTGCTGCGAAGTATAAAAAATAGCCGTCGGCGCGCAACGCTCACTTTGGATAGGGTAACGTTTATGGACAGTTCTACACTGTTGCCACTTATCGGGATTCCGGTGGTGGTTATTGGTTTTGCACTGCGTTTCAACCCGCTGCTGGTTGTCGTGGTGGCGGGGCTGGCGACGGGCCTGCTGGTTGGCATGGATTTCGGTATGCTGCTGGAAACCTTTGGCGAAAAGTTCGTGAATAGCCGATCGCTTGCCACCTTCATTCTGATCCTGCCGGTGATTGGCCTGCTGGAGTATTACGGGCTGAAAGAGCGCGCCCAGGCCTGGGTCGCGAAGATCGCCAGCGCCACCTCGGCGCGTATCCTGATGCTCTACTTTGTCGCCCGCGAAGGGACGGCTGCGCTGGGCCTGATGTCCCTTGGCGGCCACGCGCAAACGGTGCGTCCGCTGCTGGCGCCGATGGCGGAAGGGGCGGCCCTGAATGAATACGGCGAACTGCCGCAGACTATCCGCGACAAAATCAAAGCCCATGCCGCCGCGTGTGACAATATCGCGGTTTTCTTTGGGGAAGATATCTTTATCGCCTTTGGCGCGGTACTGCTGATTGATGCGTTCCTGAAAGAGAACGGGATCGAGGGGATCGAACCGCTGCATATCGGCCTGTGGGCCATTCCGACCGCTATTGCGGCACTGATCATCCATATGACGCGTCTGCTGCGCCTCGACGCCAGCATTCGTCGCGACGTGATGGCCTGGAAAGCAGAGCAGGGTACGCAGGAGATCGCACCATGATGACCCTCATTACCATTAACCGCGTGTACTACCTGATCGGCTTCGTCGTGATGCTGCTGGTTGTGATGACCCTTCGCGATCGCGCTAACCCAAAACGCTATACCACGGCGCTGTTCTGGTTTCTGTTCGGCGGGATCTTCCTGTTTGGCGATCTGATGGTGCAGGAGCTGGGTAAGTCGCTGGCGTATCGCATTATTGGCGGGGCCGTTATCGTGATTGCGCTGCTGGCCGGTTTCGGGCTGGTCGGGAAGGGGTACTATAAAATGTCCACCGAGGAGGAGCGTGTTGCCTCGTCGAACCGGCTGAAAAACTGGCTGTTTTTACCGGCACTGATGATCCCCGTGGTAACGGTCATCGGGACGCTGTTTCTGAAAGGCGTGTCGATTGGCGGCGTTTATCTGCTCGACCAGAAACAGCTTACGCTGGCGGCGCTGTGCGTGGCCTGCGTGGCGGCTATCCTTACCGGCTGGTGGCTGACAAAAGGTACGCCGCTGCATGCGGTGCGTCAGTCGCGTCGGCTGGTCGATACCATTGGCTGGGCGGTGATCCTGCCGCAGATGCTCGCCATGCTCGGCGGGGTGTTTGTGGTGGCGAATACCGGCGAATCGGTACAAAAGGTGGTCAGCCTGTTTGTGAACCCGGACAGCCGCTTCATGCTGGTGGTCATTTACTGCGTGGGGATGGCGCTGTTTACCATGATCATGGGTAATGCCTTCGCAGCCTTCCCGGTGTTAAGCGCCGGTATCGCTCTGCCATTCCTGATTAACGTCCATCACGGTAACCCGGCGCCGCTGCTGGCTATCGGTATGTACGCAGGCTATTGCGGCACGCTGATGACGCCGATGGCCGCCAACTTCAACATTGTGCCCGCCGCGCTGCTGGAGCTAAAAGACAAATATCAGGTTATCAAGATCCAGATCCCGACCGCGTTAACCCTGCTGGTGGTGAACGTGTTCTTAATGTATTTCCTCGTGTTTCGCTAAGGAGCTGCAATGGAATTAACGCAACATCAGGCTGACGCCTTCGCCAGAATGCCGTTGACCTATTTACGTCAGGAATACCCGAACCACATTATGCATCTGCTCAACGATGACGGCGACGTTCTGCCGCCTCGCGAGCTGCACCCGATCTTTTACGGCTGTTTTGACTGGCACTCTGCGGTGCACGGCTACTGGCTGCTGCTGCGCTGCCTGCGTCTCTGGCCCGAACTGCCGTGCCGGGAAGAGATCATCACTCTGTTCGAAGAACACCTGACCGACGAGAAGGTGGCGAAGGAGCTGGCCTATTTTACCGCGCCGTTCCGCGCGTCGTTTGAGCGGCCTTATGGCTACGGCTGGCTGCTGGCGCTGGCGCAGGAGCTGAAACAGTCGTCACTGCCACAGGCGGAGCGCTGGTACCAGACGCTGCAACCGTTAACGCGGGATATTCGCCAGCGGCTGGTGGATTACCTCAGCAAGCTCACCTATCCCATCCGCGTCGGAACACATTACAACACGGCGTTTGCGCTCGCGCTGGGGCTGGATTATGCCCGGGCGGTGACGGATGACGGGCTTGAACAGGCTATCCTGGACGCGGCGACGCGCTTTTATCATACGGACACGCAATATCCGGCGCATTATGAGCCGGGCGGCGACGAGTATATCTCCGGGGCGCTGACCGAGGCGTTACTGATGAGTAAGGTGGTAGAGAATTTCCCGGCCTGGTTCGATGCGTTTCTGCCTGAAGTGGGTGCCGTTTCAGCGCTGATGAACCCGGCTGAGGTAAGCGACCGCACCGACCCGAAAATCGCACATCTGGACGGGCTTAACCTCAGCCGCGCGTGGTGTATGAAGCACATTGCCCGTGCTCTGCCGGAAAACCACCCGGCGCAACAGGCGTTACAGGATGCCGTTGCGCGCCATCTCTCGGCAAGCGTGGAGCATGTTGTCGGCAGTCACTACAGCGGCGGCCACTGGCTGGCGAGTTTTGCGCTGCTGGCGCTGGAGTAGCGCTTAGTTATATTTTTGTGCTCATCCTGTTTCCGCAGGATGAGTGATTTTACGCAACCGGCTCGCGCTGACGACGACCGCTACCGCAGAAGCTGCGGCGGCGACCCACAGCGCAACATGAATTGACCTTTCATCTGCGGCCAGCAGAACGGCCACGGCGGCGGCGCCAAGACACTGCCCGAACGTGCGCATAATGGATAAAACACCGGATGCATAGCTCGCATGCTCACGAATAACGTTGGAAAGCATTTCCCGGTTATTGGGACTCTGAAAGCAGCCAAACCCCACTCCGCACACCAGACTCCGCAGGCAGATATCCCACACTGAAGGGCGGGCGGGTAATGTTGCCAGCAGGATCAAACCGACGACAAAAATCATCAGCCCCAGGGTGGATATCGCCGGGGCTGAAATCGTGTCTGCCCACCGGCCTGCATGCGGCGCAATCAGTACGATCCCTAGCGGCCACGGCGTAAACAGCAGGGCAGACAACACCGGGCTGTAGCCGTATTCGCTCTGAAACAGGAAGGGCAGCGCAATAAAGGTGATCCCCTGGCTGACAAAAGCAATCATCGACGTGAAGGCCGCGAGGGTAAAACGTTCATTTTTAAACATCATCGGCGGCAGTAAGGGGTTATCCGCGCGGCGGATCTGCCAGATAAACGCCATGCCGCTCAGCGCAGCGAGCATTGTCCAGCAAAGACTGCCAAGGTGATAAGTCGCGTTCTGGAGGCTGTTCGCCGCCATGATCGTCGACCCCAACAGCAGCGCCGACAATATGGCGCCCGGGGTGTCGAAAGGCGCTTGCTTTCGAACCGCATCCCGCGGCAGCGCTTTGACCGCCAGCAGTAAGGCGAGGGTGCCGGGAACAACGTTTATCGCAAACAGCCATTGCCAGCTCAGGGTGTGAAGGATCGTCCCGCCCAATACCGGGCCGATAGCGGAGCTGGAGGCGATGAGCAGGGCGTGCAACCCCAGAATGCGGCCAAGCAATCGCCCGGGAAATACGGACCGCAGGATTGCGGGGGCAATACTCAGCGTCGCCGCGCCGCCGATCCCCTGAAGCACGCGCATACCGATAAGCACTTCGGGTGTATTCGCCAGCGCGCAACCCAGCGATGTCAGAGTAAAGGTCGTCAGACCTGCCAGAAATACGGGGCGATAACCCAGGCGGGCCGCAAGCGCCGCGAATATCGCCAGCGTCATCGCAGCCGCCAGCAGATACCCGTTGGCGAACCAGACGGCCATACTGGCAGGTACCTGCATCTCCTGAGCCATGGAGGGCAGGGCAATGTTGATCATGGTGCCATCAAACACGCCCATTAAGGTGGTGGTCATAATTGCGGCCATCACCCGTGCGCGCGCCGGGCCAGGCAGTCCTTCGTCGCCGGGTTGACTGGAAAAGAGCATCATCATGTTGTCCTCTGAGAAGAGTGTATGGATGACAAAACTATAAAGATGGCTTTTACAGGGCGGAAGGCGCACCATTTACACTTTCTCGTTGCACGAAACGCCTTATCTGAATGAACAGGAATGAGCGCTATGACCGATCCTGATTTTAATTTACTGATTGCACTCGACATATTGCTGAGCGAAGCGAGTGTCGCAGGTGCAGCACGTCGTCTGAACCTCAGCACCTCGGCCATGAGCCGGACATTAAGCAGGTTACGCGACGTTACAGGCGACCCGATCCTGGTGCGCGCCGGGCGTAACATGGTACTGACCCCGTGGGCCGAAGCGACCCGGGATCGCGCCAGGCGTGCAGTGCACGAGGCGAGGGCGGTATTGCAGCCCTCAACTGAAACGTTCAGTGCGCAAAGTCTGGCGCGCCTTTTTACCATCAGAGCAAACGATGGTTTTGTGGTGGCGTTTGGGCCTGCGCTTATAGCGGCTGTGGCCGACGCCGCGCCGGACGTCTGTATACGCTTTGCGCCTAAGCCGGAAAAAACGTCGCGCTATCTTCGGGAAGGGCTGGTTGATCTGGAGATTGGCGTCCAGAGCAATATGGGGCCTGAAATACGGCTGCAACGACTGTTTGAGGATCGGTTTGTGGGCGTCGTGCGTAAGGGACACCCGCTGGCTAAGCAGGCAGAAATAGGCGTGAAGGATTATGTCGCCTGGGGCCATGTGGTTGCGTCACCCGAGGGCGCGTTGCACGGTTCCGTTGACGATGCGCTGGCCGAACTGGGGACAAAACGTAAAATCGCCAGCGTCGTACCGGGATTTCCGACGGCGCTCTCCGTGGCGCTGGAATCGGATCTTATCACCATGATACCCGCGCTCTATTTACTCAATCAGCAGGTAACGGACCAGGTACATCTGTTCGAGCTGCCGTTCAAAAGCCGTCGTATTACGGTATCGCAGATGTGGCACCCAAGAATGGAACGCGACCCTGGTCACCGCTGGCTGAGAGAGCAAATTCTTGCGATATGCGGTGTGGAGAGGTCAGACATGATTAAGGGTTCTGTATAGCGATTGCTATACACAGCGCTTATGCTATCCTTGTAAAGCAATTGCTATACAAGAGGTATACCTATGAAATCAGATGTTCAACTCAATCTCAGAGCCAAAGAATCCCAGCGGGCGCTTATCGATGCCGCCGCAGAGATCCTCCATAAATCACGTACAGACTTCATTCTGGAGATGGCCTGTCAGGCAGCCGAGAATGTGATCCTCGATCGACGTGTATTCAATTTTAACGATGAACAGTACGCAGAGTTCATTGACATGCTCGATGCCCCGGTCGCGGACGATCCTGCCATAGAAAAACTGCTGGCAAGGAAACCACAGTGGGACGTGTAACAGCACCAGAGCCCTTATCCAGCGTCCATCAACTGGCGGAGTTCGTTAGTGGAGAGGCCGTGCTTGACGAATGGCTAAAACAAAGAGGTCTGAAAAACCAGGCGCTCGGCGCAGCCCGAACGTTTGTCGTTTGTAAAACGGGCACGAAGCAGGTCGCGGGATTTTACTCTCTGGCTACCGGGAGCGTTAACCATACGCAAGCGACAGGTAATCTGCGGCGTAACATGCCGGATCCCATACCCGTGATTATACTTGCCCGTCTGGCTGTGGATGTCTCGTTACGCGGAAACGGGTTGGGAGCCGATTTACTCCACGATGCGGTTTTACGCTGTTATCGGGTAGCTGAGAATATCGGGGTGCGAGCGATCATGGTTCATGCACTCACTGAGGAAGCCAAAGCGTTTTATATCCACCATGGTTTCAAAGCATCGCAGACTCAGGAACGGACACTGTTTCTCCGGCTTCCTCAGTAGAGGCAAAGGGAAGGGGTGGAATGCGATGGGCTTATCTGACGAGGGATAGGCTTCATAATATCTCATTTAACATAATATACATTATGCGCACCAGTGCGCAGATAAGCCAGAAATCAGCCCGTAGACGTCACCACGACATTAGACGGCCATCGCTGGTACGTTCTTTCGTCTTCGACCGTCAGCCTCCTGGATCGCTTCTGAGAACGCCGGAATGAAAAACAGGCTTTGCAGTGACGGGTATATTATGGCTGACGCCATAACGCTTTCTATGTCCTCGCTTCGCTGCGGGGCTTCCGGCGCAAAGCGCCTCCCATGCCTGACGGCATAAAAACCGGATATGCCGCCACGTCACCGCCTGTGCGCGTCCGTCGCCACCATCACCACGCGCGCTCCTCGTGGGAACTCGGTGCGTGCGTGGCGCTGGCGCGCCTGACCTTTTTCGCCTGTAACACGACGAGAATATCCGTTTTATTCTTCTCGTCGGACGAACTGGAGAGCCAGCCTTTTGGCAGGAAACTGAATCCGGTATCGGCGTTCGTCACCTTCGATTCGGCCAGACCGCCCAGCAGAATGATATCCCCGTCAGCCGCTGAGACCTCCGTATTCACTTCGCGCTTAATCAGCGTCGGGCTGTTATTCACGCCCGTATCCGTCTTCGCAAAGCTGGAAAGCTGCTGCTTAATCACCAGGTCAATGTTGTCAGTACGGATTTGCGGCTTCACGTCCAGAATAACGCCACTTGAGCGGTATTCAATCGACTGAATCGGCCTGTTATCGGCGTAGCTCACCTGACCCAGCACCGGAACTTCATTACCCACTGAAAACGTGGCTGACGCGCCATCCTTCACCCTGAGCCGCGGAGAACTGACCACATGAAAACGGCTGTCCGTCCTGAACAGCTCATACAGCGCATCGAGAGAGCCGGTATTCACCCGAATAAAGTTATCAAAGCCGCCTGATGTACCAATCTGAATATTCAGCTTGCCGGAAAGCAGCTTCGCCGCCAGTGCCAGCCCTGAGCCGTTACGTTCACTGGTCTGAACCTCAAAAACATAAGCCGCAACAATCACTTCCTCAGAGGCGGTATCAATCAACGGTAGAAGCGCCTGTAACCGCTTAATTTCTGATTTCCGGCCATAATAAACCAGCACATCCCCAGTACGGTTCATAAAATCCGATGCCGTACCCGCTACGGCCGCTTCCGGCGAAATCTGCCCGGACGGCAACGAATTACGCTGGCTGTTAAACTGCCCGGTAAACTGTCCGGCCAGAATATCAGAAAGGTACGCCACGGAACGGAACCGGGGACGATAAACAAACGTTTCCTGCGGCGGCACGTACGCTTTAGGCGTGAACGGCGCCACGTAATCAATGCCCTGTTTGTTGTAAATGGCAATATTCATATTGCCAAGATAGCGCTTAATAAATGCCCGTTCATCGATATCCGGCGTGATGCGGAACGTCACCACCTTGTCCGATTTGGCAAGCTCCGGGTCAAGCATGAATGGCTTATCAAACACCTGAACGTAAATCATATTCAGCGCCTGCGGAAGCGGCACGGCGTTAAGCTCCAGACTGACGCCCTTTGCCATAGCCAGCCCCGGAATCAGTAAAAAAAGTAAAGCTGTAATCAGTTTCATCGTGTCGCCCCTGAATAAACCGTGACCGTCTCGCCGTCGATTTCACCCGTCATCATCATGCCGTCAAAGCTGAACTGAGAAGCCGGCTCTATACGCAATCTGCCTGACGTATCCGCCACAACCACCCATGCCTGACCATCGCGCTTAAGCCGTCCGGCAAGACGCCATTTGTCCGATACAACGGGCTTAGCTTGCGTGGCAGGAACAGAAGCCGCTGTATTATTTGCTGCGGGTAAATCTTTAGTCTGCTGTTCTGGTTCAGCATTACCGTTTGACGTGAAAAACCAGAACAAATAGAAAATGGCAATCACTGCCAGAATCAGTAACCCGACAGCTTTAAACCACAGCATTTTAGAACTGAAAATATTCTGACGTTTATCTGTGACAAGCTCCCTTCCCTGCCCGTTCTCATGGGATTTATATAAAGGGAATATCGCCTTGTCATATTTATTCTGATAACTGTTCGTCAGATTAGACTTAAACAGTTTGATGCCCGTAAATACATCTACCCGGTAGCGGTTATGCAGCCCAAGCGCCACATGCTTACTCATGCGATACGTAGTTTCCACCCTGTCCTTGATGAATCGCGGGAGGTTAGCAACGGACTGATTCATAACCACTAAATCACAGGTTACGCCCGTTTTTTCATCGGCAAAATGACGGTGTTCAGCAATGAAAGAGCGATGATTTGCAGGTATCCCTTTATCGTTCTCCCATATGCGCCATGCTTCATCAATACAGATTAAATCCCCCGGACGGCAGAACGTATCATCCGCAATGCCGGAATCCGTTTTATACGGGAAAAAGTTTTCATTCTGCACATCTTCATTCTGAACAAGCAGAATTTCACCGAGTGACTCCCTGTCAGCTTTTTTAATATCAACGCAGTAATCATAAATACTTTTCGTGGCAAGGCCGTAAATATTACTGACAATGCGACGCCCCGCGATACAGGCAGGGATAATAACGCTTGCCACTACTTCGTAAGATTTACCGCTACCCGGAATACCCACATACGCAGAAATAGCCATAGATTAACCAATCAGAGGAATACGACGAATAATAAAGCGTGTTAACAATGCAGAAAACATCAGTTTAATTCCTTCCGTAACCATAAACAGATTCACGAAATACCATACACTGTCAGGCAGTGAAGAAAATAATCCGGCAATATCAACAGACTTCGGCAACAGTGACGCCAGAACCGGAACGAACGCCTGTACAACAAAGTACAGGCCGAAAAAAAGAATAAACTTAACAACCACCGTTCGCAGCACAAAACCCAGCGCCACGTTAAAAGCAGAAACCAGAATACCAAACATAACGCCTCCCTCACGCTGTCAGAATGATACGCAACGAAATAACGCCCCAGATAAGCAGGAATACCGCTTTCAGTAGTGGCCTGATTTTTTCCAGAAGTTCGCAGTGGGAATCAATGGAATATTTATTGTCCCAGAGTTCGAACGACCATACCGGACACTGAACATCCTTCGATGAAATACTCAGGTTTTTAATGTCCGGCATTAATTCCGTAATTGGCTTGAGAATTTCCTCACCTGTAGGCGGTTTTTCAAGTTCCGGCGCTTTAATGCCGGGGTCTTCGCCTAAATCAACAGAAGTATCGGTATCTGTGCCTGTACCAGGGTGTACACCTGTATCCGTTCCCGCACCGGGTCTGGCATTAACCCACGACTGAGGAACGACAACCGGACTATAAAGCAAGCCCTTATCAAGTTTTACGCCAACAGCATTAGCCGCAGCCGTCAGTTCAGCCGCCGTAAAAGGTTTATCAAGCGGTATCCCCTGATATCCTTCCTGAACAACAGTCTGACCTGCAAGGCCATTAATAAGATTAACCAGCGCAGCCGGGTTTAACTGTTCCTCCGGCTTGAAATCTATATTATCAATAACCTCGCCATTAATTACCTGAGGTAAATTTGATGTATCAAATTCTGTATTAAAAAATATCTGGTCTTTAACATCCTGAACATCATTAGTCGTTTTATACACGGCCTTCTCAGGGTGGCAAATACTTTTCCACTGCGTTTTGGGATTATCAGCCGTACTGCCCGGCGCAGGTACTTTCTCGCTTTTACATAAATCCCATGAATTTTCAAGCGTAACCGTTGTTGTCGCAACAGATAAAACAACAGTTACAATAGATGAATATCCACCAAAATAAGGATTCGGCTTTTCATACTGAAAGTCTTTAACGGAAACCGAATAAACCTTAAAATTTCTTGGCATCCTGATATGTAAGTTATTGTCGTCAGAAGCCTCATGATAAGTCACATTGGAATGAGAATAACCATTAATCGACTTATAAAGCGCAATCATTACCGGATTATCACTGACAAGTACAGCATCGCCCTTTGCATCCCTGATATCAGTCGAATAAGGATATTTAGTACCCTTTACTGACACACGATATACATCATTAGGAAATGGCTGGCTTATCGGCGGTGGTGCATCAACATTGTAATAGGTTGGCGCAATCTGAACAGGTTTAACCTGCTGATTATAAGGGTTTATCGAGTCCTGAATATTCTTCGCAGAAAAGCCAGTAGCATCAGAAGGCAAATAAACAGCAACAGGGCTTTTAGGTGAAGGTGCAACAGAAGAAGTAACAGTAGCGCCATTGGACAAATTAAGTAAATAAGTTCCATCATCCTGTTTTATTCCACTTGTAATATATTCAACAGCTTTTGCGCCCTGCTTTAAAGCAAGGTCAGCAACGGAAATAACACCCGCAGCCTGCCCCAGCAATCCCCATGTTGTCTGTCCGGCAGCCATCATATTACTGCCAAAACTTGAAATACCCGTAGATATCGAATCGTCAATTGTATGCTTCGCAAGGCCATAAGCAGCCGCGAAGACTGACGTTCCGGTGCAAAGCTGAGGATTACCCACTTTCTCGCCACACATGCGGATTGAATCAAAAACGTCAGGACGTTCGCGTATAACCTCCGCAGCGACGGCGATACCCGCGCCCATACCAAGAGAACTGGCACCCGTTGCGAATACACGCCCCGCAGATTGAGAAACAACCTGAGCTTCACGGGTTTCAACCATTTGCTGAATTACACGTCCAAATCCGTCTGCTGTTACTGCATCAGCATGTACACCGGATGAAACCAGTAAGGACAATATAGTAATACCTAACCTTCCAGACCCTGAATGACCGCCCAGGCGCATAAAAGCCCCCATAAAAAACACATAAAATCAAAAAGATATTGAGCCATAAATATAAAGGGGCTGTTACGCCCCTTACCTTTATGAATTAAGCGCCACGAACCATACGCAAAATCCAGCGGACACCCGCAGAACCTGCATACAGAACAATAAGAGAACCCGCTACCGCCATAATTCCGGTCAGGACGGAACCGAAATTAACGCTGTTAGTCAGCGGCGTAAGGTCAATACCTTTACCACCAACAACATCACCTTCAGCAGCAAATACAGCAGGTGCAGCAACAGCCAGAGTAAAAGCACCAATACGGGTTAAAGCCTGTTTAGTCTTACCAAACATAAAAACTCCTTTTATGCATTTCTTACGTGTTTAAGAATTTCACCTATTCCCTTTGCAAAGAGCCACAGGAAAAAGGTTGTCGTAAAAGCCAGCCCCCAGAATTGCGCCGCGACTGAATAATCAATATCGGGAACAGGCTTATCCTGAGAAACTACCGAAGACTGTAATTTAACAACTTCTGACTTCGGTAATTTCAAAGTGACTTCATCGCATCCGTCAGGGCTGCCAAAGCTCATATTCGGATTGCAATATTTTGTCTTGATGATTACCTCATCTGACATAAAAGTATCGCCTTAACTCATTCTAATAATTCAAGCAGCATATCAACGTTATACCCTTTAGACTGCTCACCTGTCTGCTTATCAGTGTATGGGAAACTCCGTTCATAACCAGTAATACGGCAATGTACGTCTGTAATTTCATCACCAATACGGCCTAATGATTTCTTTGATTTAATACGAATGACAGGCGGGAAGCTATAAGCATCAGCCGCAGGAGAAACAATGGTTGTATAATAAAAACCGCCACTATTATTAAAGCGTTTAATCTTTCCGGTAACTGTAGTTTCTAAATTAAGTAAATTACTCATAATAACACCTTATATTCTATGCAACTCGTAAATGAGACGGTTTTACATACCATGATGGAATAACACAATCAGAGACTTTAATTTCTCGCGTTTGCTTGACCACAACAGGAGAGAATTTCGAAACATTGCATTTTTGTGCAATATCAATACCAATCTTACGGAGCCTTGCTCGGTGTGTTTGCACTTGTTTTTTGTTTAAATCAAAGATATGCCCATGAAACCATTGGATCGCATACATAGCTGTAGTATTAGCTGAGCGAGTCGTATCAACCACCCCACGGCTAATAAGATGTTCACTAATAGTTTCAAAATCCATAGCATTCACCGATAACTTTTTATCAAGGTCAAGAAATTCAGTATGTAACTTATTTAACAAAGTGTAATCAGACAAGCCCCAATAGCATAAAGATTGTTTTTGAAGGAAACGTGACTTTAATTTCTGCTCAAATCTGACAATGCCATTGTCTTTGCAATAATTAACGACATCACTAATATAATTAAACTCTTTTGAATTTTCAGAAAACTTATTTTTTATTTTCGACAAGCTATGTAACTCAATCTCATGTGACTTATTATATACAGTCGGATAAATAAGGTTTACATTTCCCTTTTTGGACAACCAGTCAACAGATTTACCGTTTGAATGCAACCGTGGGACACTATTCCTATAGGGTTGAGTAGAAAGCCCTGAAATATAATCATCTTCATTTCCTTTACCAACAGATTTATTAGATGTTATATGAAGCTCTTTAATTAATGCCCCGTCAGCAACCATATGAGCTTTTTCAGTCTCTTTAGATTGACCGGGCATTAAACGAGTGCATTTTGTAAAAGCAGGAAGTTTAAGATCAAGGAGGATCTTATTGAAAACCATAACGCACGCATCAACAGTTGGTAAACCAAACAAATTGTCAAGTCGCCCCCACCGCGAAGGGTTGCCCGTCATTTTTAGAACAGATCCACGGATAGAGATAGAAACGACATCACAGAAAGATCCCCGGTGCTGGAAGGTTGGTTGAGACAAAGCACTAGCTTCCCCGCTTTCAAGATGAATGCGCTGATAAGCCACGTCAGAGATTATGGGCAACTGATAGCCAAAATCCTGCTCAATACTCAACCAATCAAAAAACATAGCATCCATGTATGCAAGAATATTTGGATACCTTATACAACAAAAGAGAACATGCATACAAGAGTGCATCGCCATTTTTATGCAATGTAACTAACATGCATGAACCCAAAGCAAACAAAGACTCGATTTATGGCTGAAAAAAAATACACGTCCCTACGAGTGCCGGAGGAACGTAAAATGGAACTGGAGAAAGCTGCTATTGAAGTTAGCTATGCCACCGGGCGCATGGTGAAGTGGACTGACATGGCATTCTATCTAATGGATGAATACCTGAAAGAAGCAGTCAGGGACTTGAAATCGTCTACAAAAACGTCTCCCGGCGCGGGAAAAAAATGAGACGCTAAGCTATACCGGAACCGTGGGAAACCACGGTAAAGTTCGGGTGTCACAGAACCCCGAACCGCTTCGCGGCGAAAAAACGAACAACAGCAGAGCTTGCGAAATCGGAATTAAGATAAGCTGGACGTCAAACGATTAAACAAAAATACGCCATTATGCAAAGATCAAATGACACACTCTAAAAGGTATAGGTAATGAATAAAGACCAGATAATACAGGTACTTAATGAAACAGAGAATGACAGCCCCGTAGCAAGAGCAGAATTAGCAAGATTCATCGTAAAAACAATCTACAATTTTGTAAAAATGGAGAGGCCAGAAGGTGAAGGTCTGGACGGACGTGATGGCCCAGAAAGGCGCAGCATGGGAAAAATTGTAGATGCGGCAGAAAACCACTACTTTAACATGATAAAAGAAAGCCATGAAAAACAGGGAATTGGAAGAAGAAACCCTGAGGAATGACGCCCTAATGCGCATAATGACGTTATGCTAAAGAGGCCGCTGCGGGATTCGATTTTCGCAGCGGCCTTTTCAACATAACGAGTCACACATTATGCGCACCAGTGCGCAGATAAGCCAGAAATCAGCCCGTAGACGTCACCACGACATTAGACGGCCATCGCTGGTACGTTCTTTCGTCTTCGACCGTCAGCCTCCTGGATCGCTTCTGAGAACGCCGGAATGAAAAACAGGCTTTGCAGTGACGGGTATATTATGGCTGACGCCATAACGCTTTCTATGTCCTCGCTTCGCTGCGGGGCTTCCGGCGCAAAGCGCCTCCCATGCCTGACGGCATAAAAACCGGATATGCCGCCACGTCACCGCCTGTGCGCGTCCGTCGCCACCATCACCACGCGCGCTCCTCGTGGGAACTCGGTGCGTGCGTGGCGCTGGCGCGCCTGACCTTTTTCGCCTGTAACACGACGAGAATATCCGTTTTATTCTTCTCGTCGGACGAACTGGAGAGCCAGCCTTTTGGCAGGAAACTGAATCCGGTATCGGCGTTCGTCACCTTCGATTCGGCCAGACCGCCCAGCAGAATGATATCCCCGTCAGCCGCTGAGACCTCCGTATTCACTTCGCGCTTAATCAGCGTCGGGCTGTTATTCACGCCCGTATCCGTCTTCGCAAAGCTGGAAAGCTGCTGCTTAATCACCAGGTCAATGTTGTCAGTACGGATTTGCGGCTTCACGTCCAGAATAACGCCACTTGAGCGGTATTCAATCGACTGAATCGGCCTGTTATCGGCGTAGCTCACCTGACCCAGCACCGGAACTTCATTACCCACTGAAAACGTGGCTGACGCGCCATCCTTCACCCTGAGCCGCGGAGAACTGACCACATGAAAACGGCTGTCCGTCCTGAACAGCTCATACAGCGCATCGAGAGAGCCGGTATTCACCCGAATAAAGTTATCAAAGCCGCCTGATGTACCAATCTGAATATTCAGCTTGCCGGAAAGCAGCTTCGCCGCCAGTGCCAGCCCTGAGCCGTTACGTTCACTGGTCTGAACCTCAAAAACATAAGCCGCAACAATCACTTCCTCAGAGGCGGTATCAATCAACGGTAGAAGCGCCTGTAACCGCTTAATTTCTGATTTCCGGCCATAATAAACCAGCACATCCCCAGTACGGTTCATAAAATCCGATGCCGTACCCGCTACGGCCGCTTCCGGCGAAATCTGCCCGGACGGCAACGAATTACGCTGGCTGTTAAACTGCCCGGTAAACTGTCCGGCCAGAATATCAGAAAGGTACGCCACGGAACGGAACCGGGGACGATAAACAAACGTTTCCTGCGGCGGCACGTACGCTTTAGGCGTGAACGGCGCCACGTAATCAATGCCCTGTTTGTTGTAAATGGCAATATTCATATTGCCAAGATAGCGCTTAATAAATGCCCGTTCATCGATATCCGGCGTGATGCGGAACGTCACCACCTTGTCCGATTTGGCAAGCTCCGGGTCAAGCATGAATGGCTTATCAAACACCTGAACGTAAATCATATTCAGCGCCTGCGGAAGCGGCACGGCGTTAAGCTCCAGACTGACGCCCTTTGCCATAGCCAGCCCCGGAATCAGTAAAAAAAGTAAAGCTGTAATCAGTTTCATCGTGTCGCCCCTGAATAAACCGTGACCGTCTCGCCGTCGATTTCACCCGTCATCATCATGCCGTCAAAGCTGAACTGAGAAGCCGGCTCTATACGCAATCTGCCTGACGTATCCGCCACAACCACCCATGCCTGACCATCGCGCTTAAGCCGTCCGGCAAGACGCCATTTGTCCGATACAACGGGCTTAGCTTGCGTGGCAGGAACAGAAGCCGCTGTATTATTTGCTGCGGGTAAATCTTTAGTCTGCTGTTCTGGTTCAGCATTACCGTTTGACGTGAAAAACCAGAACAAATAGAAAATGGCAATCACTGCCAGAATCAGTAACCCGACAGCTTTAAACCACAGCATTTTAGAACTGAAAATATTCTGACGTTTATCTGTGACAAGCTCCCTTCCCTGCCCGTTCTCATGGGATTTATATAAAGGGAATATCGCCTTGTCATATTTATTCTGATAACTGTTCGTCAGATTAGACTTAAACAGTTTGATGCCCGTAAATACATCTACCCGGTAGCGGTTATGCAGCCCAAGCGCCACATGCTTACTCATGCGATACGTAGTTTCCACCCTGTCCTTGATGAATCGCGGGAGGTTAGCAACGGACTGATTCATAACCACTAAATCACAGGTTACGCCCGTTTTTTCATCGGCAAAATGACGGTGTTCAGCAATGAAAGAGCGATGATTTGCAGGTATCCCTTTATCGTTCTCCCATATGCGCCATGCTTCATCAATACAGATTAAATCCCCCGGACGGCAGAACGTATCATCCGCAATGCCGGAATCCGTTTTATACGGGAAAAAGTTTTCATTCTGCACATCTTCATTCTGAACAAGCAGAATTTCACCGAGTGACTCCCTGTCAGCTTTTTTAATATCAACGCAGTAATCATAAATACTTTTCGTGGCAAGGCCGTAAATATTACTGACAATGCGACGCCCCGCGATACAGGCAGGGATAATAACGCTTGCCACTACTTCGTAAGATTTACCGCTACCCGGAATACCCACATACGCAGAAATAGCCATAGATTAACCAATCAGAGGAATACGACGAATAATAAAGCGTGTTAACAATGCAGAAAACATCAGTTTAATTCCTTCCGTAACCATAAACAGATTCACGAAATACCATACACTGTCAGGCAGTGAAGAAAATAATCCGGCAATATCAACAGACTTCGGCAACAGTGACGCCAGAACCGGAACGAACGCCTGTACAACAAAGTACAGGCCGAAAAAAAGAATAAACTTAACAACCACCGTTCGCAGCACAAAACCCAGCGCCACGTTAAAAGCAGAAACCAGAATACCAAACATAACGCCTCCCTCACGCTGTCAGAATGATACGCAACGAAATAACGCCCCAGATAAGCAGGAATACCGCTTTCAGTAGTGGCCTGATTTTTTCCAGAAGTTCGCAGTGGGAATCAATGGAATATTTATTGTCCCAGAGTTCGAACGACCATACCGGACACTGAACATCCTTCGATGAAATACTCAGGTTTTTAATGTCCGGCATTAATTCCGTAATTGGCTTGAGAATTTCCTCACCTGTAGGCGGTTTTTCAAGTTCCGGCGCTTTAATGCCGGGGTCTTCGCCTAAATCAACAGAAGTATCGGTATCTGTGCCTGTACCAGGGTGTACACCTGTATCCGTTCCCGCACCGGGTCTGGCATTAACCCACGACTGAGGAACGACAACCGGACTATAAAGCAAGCCCTTATCAAGTTTTACGCCAACAGCATTAGCCGCAGCCGTCAGTTCAGCCGCCGTAAAAGGTTTATCAAGCGGTATCCCCTGATATCCTTCCTGAACAACAGTCTGACCTGCAAGGCCATTAATAAGATTAACCAGCGCAGCCGGGTTTAACTGTTCCTCCGGCTTGAAATCTATATTATCAATAACCTCGCCATTAATTACCTGAGGTAAATTTGATGTATCAAATTCTGTATTAAAAAATATCTGGTCTTTAACATCCTGAACATCATTAGTCGTTTTATACACGGCCTTCTCAGGGTGGCAAATACTTTTCCACTGCGTTTTGGGATTATCAGCCGTACTGCCCGGCGCAGGTACTTTCTCGCTTTTACATAAATCCCATGAATTTTCAAGCGTAACCGTTGTTGTCGCAACAGATAAAACAACAGTTACAATAGATGAATATCCACCAAAATAAGGATTCGGCTTTTCATACTGAAAGTCTTTAACGGAAACCGAATAAACCTTAAAATTTCTTGGCATCCTGATATGTAAGTTATTGTCGTCAGAAGCCTCATGATAAGTCACATTGGAATGAGAATAACCATTAATCGACTTATAAAGCGCAATCATTACCGGATTATCACTGACAAGTACAGCATCGCCCTTTGCATCCCTGATATCAGTCGAATAAGGATATTTAGTACCCTTTACTGACACACGATATACATCATTAGGAAATGGCTGGCTTATCGGCGGTGGTGCATCAACATTGTAATAGGTTGGCGCAATCTGAACAGGTTTAACCTGCTGATTATAAGGGTTTATCGAGTCCTGAATATTCTTCGCAGAAAAGCCAGTAGCATCAGAAGGCAAATAAACAGCAACAGGGCTTTTAGGTGAAGGTGCAACAGAAGAAGTAACAGTAGCGCCATTGGACAAATTAAGTAAATAAGTTCCATCATCCTGTTTTATTCCACTTGTAATATATTCAACAGCTTTTGCGCCCTGCTTTAAAGCAAGGTCAGCAACGGAAATAACACCCGCAGCCTGCCCCAGCAATCCCCATGTTGTCTGTCCGGCAGCCATCATATTACTGCCAAAACTTGAAATACCCGTAGATATCGAATCGTCAATTGTATGCTTCGCAAGGCCATAAGCAGCCGCGAAGACTGACGTTCCGGTGCAAAGCTGAGGATTACCCACTTTCTCGCCACACATGCGGATTGAATCAAAAACGTCAGGACGTTCGCGTATAACCTCCGCAGCGACGGCGATACCCGCGCCCATACCAAGAGAACTGGCACCCGTTGCGAATACACGCCCCGCAGATTGAGAAACAACCTGAGCTTCACGGGTTTCAACCATTTGCTGAATTACACGTCCAAATCCGTCTGCTGTTACTGCATCAGCATGTACACCGGATGAAACCAGTAAGGACAATATAGTAATACCTAACCTTCCAGACCCTGAATGACCGCCCAGGCGCATAAAAGCCCCCATAAAAAACACATAAAATCAAAAAGATATTGAGCCATAAATATAAAGGGGCTGTTACGCCCCTTACCTTTATGAATTAAGCGCCACGAACCATACGCAAAATCCAGCGGACACCCGCAGAACCTGCATACAGAACAATAAGAGAACCCGCTACCGCCATAATTCCGGTCAGGACGGAACCGAAATTAACGCTGTTAGTCAGCGGCGTAAGGTCAATACCTTTACCACCAACAACATCACCTTCAGCAGCAAATACAGCAGGTGCAGCAACAGCCAGAGTAAAAGCACCAATACGGGTTAAAGCCTGTTTAGTCTTACCAAACATAAAAACTCCTTTTATGCATTTCTTACGTGTTTAAGAATTTCACCTATTCCCTTTGCAAAGAGCCACAGGAAAAAGGTTGTCGTAAAAGCCAGCCCCCAGAATTGCGCCGCGACTGAATAATCAATATCGGGAACAGGCTTATCCTGAGAAACTACCGAAGACTGTAATTTAACAACTTCTGACTTCGGTAATTTCAAAGTGACTTCATCGCATCCGTCAGGGCTGCCAAAGCTCATATTCGGATTGCAATATTTTGTCTTGATGATTACCTCATCTGACATAAAAGTATCGCCTTAACTCATTCTAATAATTCAAGCAGCATATCAACGTTATACCCTTTAGACTGCTCACCTGTCTGCTTATCAGTGTATGGGAAACTCCGTTCATAACCAGTAATACGGCAATGTACGTCTGTAATTTCATCACCAATACGGCCTAATGATTTCTTTGATTTAATACGAATGACAGGCGGGAAGCTATAAGCATCAGCCGCAGGAGAAACAATGGTTGTATAATAAAAACCGCCACTATTATTAAAGCGTTTAATCTTTCCGGTAACTGTAGTTTCTAAATTAAGTAAATTACTCATAATAACACCTTATATTCTATGCAACTCGTAAATGAGACGGTTTTACATACCATGATGGAATAACACAATCAGAGACTTTAATTTCTCGCGTTTGCTTGACCACAACAGGAGAGAATTTCGAAACATTGCATTTTTGTGCAATATCAATACCAATCTTACGGAGCCTTGCTCGGTGTGTTTGCACTTGTTTTTTGTTTAAATCAAAGATATGCCCATGAAACCATTGGATCGCATACATAGCTGTAGTATTAGCTGAGCGAGTCGTATCAACCACCCCACGGCTAATAAGATGTTCACTAATAGTTTCAAAATCCATAGCATTCACCGATAACTTTTTATCAAGGTCAAGAAATTCAGTATGTAACTTATTTAACAAAGTGTAATCAGACAAGCCCCAATAGCATAAAGATTGTTTTTGAAGGAAACGTGACTTTAATTTCTGCTCAAATCTGACAATGCCATTGTCTTTGCAATAATTAACGACATCACTAATATAATTAAACTCTTTTGAATTTTCAGAAAACTTATTTTTTATTTTCGACAAGCTATGTAACTCAATCTCATGTGACTTATTATATACAGTCGGATAAATAAGGTTTACATTTCCCTTTTTGGACAACCAGTCAACAGATTTACCGTTTGAATGCAACCGTGGGACACTATTCCTATAGGGTTGAGTAGAAAGCCCTGAAATATAATCATCTTCATTTCCTTTACCAACAGATTTATTAGATGTTATATGAAGCTCTTTAATTAATGCCCCGTCAGCAACCATATGAGCTTTTTCAGTCTCTTTAGATTGACCGGGCATTAAACGAGTGCATTTTGTAAAAGCAGGAAGTTTAAGATCAAGGAGGATCTTATTGAAAACCATAACGCACGCATCAACAGTTGGTAAACCAAACAAATTGTCAAGTCGCCCCCACCGCGAAGGGTTGCCCGTCATTTTTAGAACAGATCCACGGATAGAGATAGAAACGACATCACAGAAAGATCCCCGGTGCTGGAAGGTTGGTTGAGACAAAGCACTAGCTTCCCCGCTTTCAAGATGAATGCGCTGATAAGCCACGTCAGAGATTATGGGCAACTGATAGCCAAAATCCTGCTCAATACTCAACCAATCAAAAAACATAGCATCCATGTATGCAAGAATATTTGGATACCTTATACAACAAAAGAGAACATGCATACAAGAGTGCATCGCCATTTTTATGCAATGTAACTAACATGCATGAACCCAAAGCAAACAAAGACTCGATTTATGGCTGAAAAAAAATACACGTCCCTACGAGTGCCGGAGGAACGTAAAATGGAACTGGAGAAAGCTGCTATTGAAGTTAGCTATGCCACCGGGCGCATGGTGAAGTGGACTGACATGGCATTCTATCTAATGGATGAATACCTGAAAGAAGCAGTCAGGGACTTGAAATCGTCTACAAAAACGTCTCCCGGCGCGGGAAAAAAATGAGACGCTAAGCTATACCGGAACCGTGGGAAACCACGGTAAAGTTCGGGTGTCACAGAACCCCGAACCGCTTCGCGGCGAAAAAACGAACAACAGCAGAGCTTGCGAAATCGGAATTAAGATAAGCTGGACGTCAAACGATTAAACAAAAATACGCCATTATGCAAAGATCAAATGACACACTCTAAAAGGTATAGGTAATGAATAAAGACCAGATAATACAGGTACTTAATGAAACAGAGAATGACAGCCCCGTAGCAAGAGCAGAATTAGCAAGATTCATCGTAAAAACAATCTACAATTTTGTAAAAATGGAGAGGCCAGAAGGTGAAGGTCTGGACGGACGTGATGGCCCAGAAAGGCGCAGCATGGGAAAAATTGTAGATGCGGCAGAAAACCACTACTTTAACATGATAAAAGAAAGCCATGAAAAACAGGGAATTGGAAGAAGAAACCCTGAGGAATGACGCCCTAATGCGCATAATGACGTTATGCTAAAGAGGCCGCTGCGGGATTCGATTTTCGCAGCGGCCTTTTCAACATAACGAGTCACACATTATGCGCACTAAGATTAATTAAGAACAAATCCAGCCGTTTCGGACCCATCCTTGTTCTGCTCATTCAGCGCATTATGTCCATATGCCATCAACGCTCATAACTGTCGTTACGGTCTTGCGTGTTCTCCACGGCAGTCACCTGCACATCCTTAAAGCGCAACCCATCCACACCGGAAATTTTCCCGAACTCTGACGCGTCAATCAAAATTCCGTCCAGCGTTAACCCGGTCACAGGACGCTCCGGATACCCCTCAATGAAAAATGCCCGCGAGAAATATTTGTTGTCTGAGCGACGCGCCGTCATATTTTTAATCGTCAGTCCGCTGACCGCAGTAAGACCGGCTTCGCCCTCAACACCTTCAGCCAGCTTGCGCCAGTGTTCTGGTTTATCAGATAAATTTCCCCGGTCGCCATAGCTGTACTGCGGAAACCAGTTCAGCTGGATCAGCACCGGAAAACGTACGTCCGTAAGATGTAAATTTTGGACGGTGATATCACGGATAAACCCGCCCCGGTTGCGGGCCGACTTAATGCGAAACCCGACGCCCGTACCGTTAAACGCGTTATCTTCTATCAGGACGCGTTCAATGCCGCCTGAGGTTTCGCTCCCCAGCGTGATCCCGGACCCCTTATTCAGCGTACAACCGCGAACCACTATATCCCGTGCGGTACGTGCTTTTTGCGCCGCTTCGCGTCCTCGTCCTGATTTTATGCAGATATTGTCGTCATTACAGGAAACAATGCAGCGTTCAACCCGCACCTGTTCACAGGAATCGATATCAATCCCGTCGGTGCTCGGCCCCGCAGAATTGCTGATTTGCATGCCCTCAACCGTGATATGGCGCGAATAACAAAGGTGCACGTTCCAGAATCCGGACTCCCGACTGGTAACATCACACAGCAGAATGCTCTGGCTTTCAAAGACCAGAATATTGCGCGGGCGCTGACAGTCGTAATCAACCACCCAGCGCAATCCTCTGGCGCTGTAATCGCCGACCATGCCGCTGCGCTCGTCATCGCCCCAGAAGCGTCGCCACCAGATAACACCCTGCCCGTCTATCGTGCCTGTACCGGTAATACTGACGTTTTCACAATCGATGATATTAATAATGCCTGCCGGCCAGCGCATATCAATGCCCGCCACCCGGGTGTTTATCAACGGATAATCAGCCAGATCCTGGCTTCCAACGAGCTGTGCGCCAGCGTCCAGGCGAAGCGAAACACCGCTTTTCAGGAACAGTGCTCCGGTCAGAAAACGGCCTTGCGGAATAACAATGACATCGTTCTGATGAGCGCTATTTATGGCCTGCTGAATGGCAGACGTTGACAGGCGTTGCGCGGTTGGGTCCGCGCCGCACGTCAGAATGGAGACCGCTTTCATGGCTTGTCCTTAAACAGATGAAAGCCTTAGTCTAGAAATCCGCGTGAAGGATAACCTTTGTCTGTTTGACAGCCACGCGGTCAGGCTGGCAAAAAAGCAGATATTTACTGGCTTGCGATCACCGCAACGCCCTTTTCTTTCAGAGCGCTCACCCAGCGTTCATCCGTTGTGTTTTCAACAACCAGCGTATTCACCAGCGACAGGTCGCCAATCACAAACGCCGAGGCCGTGTTGATCTTTTCCGGTGAGGCCAATACCACCGTTTCCGCCGCTCTGCCGGAAAATGCACGTTTGATGCACGCTTCTTCGTAATCTCCGGTGGTCAGCCCGGCCTCAGGATGGACGCCGGTGACCCCCATGAAGAACAGATCCGCATGAATATTATTGATGCCTTCAATAGCGGCCGCGCCGACCGTGACGATGGAGTGTTTATACAAACGACCACCAATCAGGATCACCTCTATGCATGGATGGTCGACCAGCCCCAAAGCGATACCCGGGCTGTGCGTCACCACGGTTATCCGTAAATCGGGTGGTAAGAACGTAATAAGTTCGGAGGTGGTCGTCCCGCCATCAATGATCACCACCTGCCCCGGTGAAATAAGCTGCGCGCCTCGCCGTGCCACGCGTTTTTTTGCATCCATTTTAACGGACTGACGCTCGGCAAAAGGCGCAATCGCTGACGATGCTGGCAGTGCGCCGCCGTGAACACGCTGCAAACGCCCTTCTGCCGCCAGTTCACGTAAATCCCGGCGGATAGTGTCCTCAGACACCGAGAAAAAGAGGCTGAGCGCAGTAGACTGGACCTGACCTTCCGCCTCCAGTTTTTCCAGAATCAACTGTTTACGCTGGCTTGTGAGCATGAATTATTCCTGTTGTTGCACGATATGCCTTGTATTTGCACGATAGTGCTGTTTATGATGCTTACTCTACGAGAGGAGAGCCAAACGTGCAATCAAAACGTGCAGATATACGCATTATCAACAGCGAAACGTTGTCCGACAACTGGTATAACCTGAAAAAATATACTTTTGACCTCCAGCGCAGCGATGGCGACTGGCAGCGACAAGAGCGTGAAGTGTATGACCGGGGGAATGGCGCGACGATCCTGCTCTATAATCGCGACAGCAAAACCGTCATTCTGACGCGTCAGTTCCGTTTCCCGGTGTTTATAAATGGTCACGAAGAGGATCTCATTGAGGCGGCCGCCGGGTTGCTCGATAACCTTGACCCGGAAAGCCGGATTAAGGCCGAAGCGGAAGAAGAAACCGGGTATAAGGTGACGCGCGTAGAGAAAATTTTTGAGGCCTATATGAGCCCGGGCTCGGTTACCGAGAAACTCTACTTCTATCTGGCGGAATATCACCCGCAGGATCGGACCAGCGCGGGCGGAGGCGTTAAAGCAGAGGGAGAAGATATCGACGTACTGGAAATGACGCTGGACGACGCGCTTCGGGGCATTGAAAATGGGCAGATTGTCGACGGAAAAACCATCATGCTGCTCTATCACCTGGCCCTGAAAGGCATTTTATAATCTCACCATTAGCCAGATACCTCCCCCGGCGCAGGTATTTGCCTGTGCTATCCTTGCTGAACACCTCAACATGGAGATGCGAAAATGGCCGACTGGGATCCCTCTCTTTATCTACAGTACAGCGCAGAACGCACACGTCCCGCCGCTGAGTTGCTCGCCCGGGTGCCGCTTGCTGACATAACCTCTGGCGTGGATTTGGGCTGCGGGCCAGGCAACAGCACCGCGCTGCTGAAACAGCGCTGGCCTTCTGCGCAGATCGCCGGCGTGGATAATTCCCCGGCCATGCTGGAGGAAGCCCGACAGGCCCTGCCAGACTGCCACTTTGTTGAGGCGGACATCCGGCACTACAAACCTGACCAGCCGCTCAGCCTGATCTACGCCAACGCCTCACTGCAATGGATCCCGGACCATTACCACCTTCTGCCACACCTGGTTTCGCTGCTCCAGTTAAACGGCGTGCTGGCGGTGCAAATGCCTGACAACTGGCTTGAGCCGACGCACGCCCTGATGCGTGAAGTTGCCTGGGAACAGGGCTACCCCGATCGTGGCCGCGAGCCATTGCCGGGTATCCATGCCTACTACGATATTCTGACGGAAGCGGGATGCGACGTGGATATCTGGCGCACCACTTACTTCCATCAGATGAGCTCTCATCAGGCGATTATTGACTGGGTCAGCGCGACAGGGTTACGCCCGTGGTTACAGGAACTCAACGAAAGCGAGCAGAAAAACTATCTGAAACGCTACCTTGAGCTGCTGGAAGAGCAGTATCCGCTCCAGGAGAACGGGCAGATACTGCTGGCTTTTCCGCGCCTGTTTATGGTCGCTCAGCGGGTTCCGTAAGCCGGATCAGGAACGCGCTTCCTTGAGCAACTGCTGAATTACGGCCTCCTGCTTGTCGTAGTTCCCCTCGCCAAACGCGGTGTAACGCAGTTGCCCTTTCGCATCGAAATAGTAATGTGCTGGCCAGTACTGATTTCCGAACGCGCTCCAGATTTTGTAGTTATTATCCGTCACTACGCGGTACGGCAGCTGCCATTTGTTGACCGCGTTTTTCACCGATGATAACGGCTTTTCCCAGGGGTATTCCGGGGTGTGGACGCCAATCACTACCAGACCTTCAGACTGATATTTCTTCGCCCAGTCACGCACATGCGGAAGCGTATGCTGGCAGTTGATACAGTCCCAGGTCCAGAAATCGATAAGCACAACTTTCCCGCGCAAGGCCCCAGACGTGACAGGGTCACCGTTAACCCAACCCGTACCGCCGCTTAATGACGGTAGCTGGCTGCTCGGCATCGTGTCAGCGACCGGTTGCAGTTTCACCTGCGTGGAGGTGGGTTGCGCAAGGCTCAACAGGGCATTTTCCAGCTGGTCGGCAATACCGTTGGCACCTTTCAGGGCTGAGGTCATCCCGCTGGCGTTGAACGCAACGGCGGCTAACATCATCACTCCCGCTCCCTGACGCAAACGCGCCATCAATGCGGATTTGGCTCTCAGAGGGGTTATCAACTTACGGCCCCCCGCGACAAGCAGCCCCAGCATCAACGCGCACCCACTACCGTAAGCGGCTAACAGCGCTCCGGTTGCGATAGCCGAGTGGCCCGCAATATTAATGCTGAAGATCGCCCCGAGAATCGGTCCGGCACAGGGGGACCACAGCAGCCCGACGGCCAGCCCTGCCAGAAAAGCCGAAACCAGGCCGCGTCGCTGCATGCTGTGGGTGTTGAGAACGTTTCCCGCGCTGACCGCCGGGCGGGCAATGCGCTGAGCGAACTGCGGAAAGATCAGGGCCAGGGCGGCAATGCTCAGTACCAACAGCGCAATCCAGCGACCGATAATGGTGGCGTCAGCGATCCACTCGCTGGCAACCGTTACTACCATCGCCACCAACGTGAACATCACAATCATTCCCGCCAGAAGCGCCAGAATGTGTTTGCGCTGCCCCTGAAAGCCAGCGAACAGCAGAGGAATGACGGGAAGCGTGCACGGACTGAGCAGGCTAATCATGCCGCCTAAAAAAGCGATTATCAGAAACATAACGACCTCACGATACGGTTGCTGCGAAGGTGCAGTGAGGTCATTTCACCGTACGAATGTGTTCAGGCCGTGTGCGAAAAGCTGAATTTTGTCTGCCTGCGTATCGGCGCGGCGTGCAGATACACAGGCGTACAATTAACCGCGCGGAAGGATCACGCTTACGGCCAGCCCTCCCTCTGCCCGGTTTGCAAGATGCAATTTCCCGTCAAGCTGGGCGGTGAGCTGCGCGGCAATGGCGAGGCCTAACCCGGTGCCGCCCGTTTCCCGGTTGCGCGACGTTTCAACCCGGTAGAACGGCTGTAATACCGCCTCCAGTTCTGCCTCCGGAATGCCAGGGCCGTTATCCATAATGCGGATCGCGACCTGCCTTTCATCTTCATCAATCTCTATTACCGCGCTATCGCCAAACTTCAGCGCATTATCCAGCAGGTTGGTCATTACCCTGCGCAATGCCTGGGGACGAGTGACGATCGGCAGACGCGCATTGCGAGCATGAAACTGCACGTTTTTACCAATGTCCTGATAATCACTGGCGATGCTGTTAACCCACGCGTTCAACTCCAGCTTCAGCGTGGTCTCTTCCAGGGATTCTGATGACCGGGCATAGGCAATCCCTTCCCGTACAAGGCTCGACATATTATCCAGGTCGCTCAGCAGCTTATCGCGGAGTTCGGGCTGATCCGCCATTTCGATCCGCAGCTTCATGCGCGTGATGGGCGTCTGGAGATCGTGAGAAATGGACGCCAGAATCTGCGCGCGTTCACGCAGATAGGTCTGTATCCGCGACTGCATCTCATTAAAAGCGTGCGCTGCCTGGCGCACCTCAACCGGACCTTTTTCAGTCATCGGAGAATGGGCCGCAGGATCGAGGGAATCAACCGCGCGCGTGAATTGCAGGAAGGGCCGGACAACCTGGCGCACGGCAATCCAGGAGCAGAGCGCGACAAGTAACAGCTGAAGAACCAGCACCACGGGCAACCAGCTGGCGACAGGCGGCATGCGCGGGATCAGATCGATGGTGAGCGGTGCGCCGTCGCGGAGCGTCAGATGGGCCTGAATATGGGAAATCGGCCCCGGCACCGCCGTAAAGTGGAGCGGATATTGTGCTGAAAGCGTCTCTTTCAGGGTGCGAATCGCGTCCCGCGAGCGCTTGTCCGTTGGCGCGGCGCCTGCCTCGCCGGGGCCAAGGATATAACGATAATTACCGCGACTGAGCCGTTCCAGCCACTCTGGCCGCTCTTTGGCCGGAAGCCGGTCTAGAATGGCCACGCTGGTCGCCACGTCGTTCTCAAGATTGCCCAGCATAACCGTACGCGCGCTGCGCATTCGCTCAACCATGACCAGCGTCAGGCTGAGTGCGTTAGCCAGCAAGAGTCCAAGCAGCACAATGATCAGCAGCCGGGCCAGTAAGGTGCGGGGCCACAGCGTCATTCATTGGCCTCGACGATGGTCACCGGCATGGTAAAAACGTAGCCTTCGCTGCGAACGGTTTTAATGTAGGCGGGCGTGCGGGCATCTTCATTCAGACGCTGTCGCACGCGGCTCACCAGGAGATCAATCGAACGCTCAAACAGCTCGGCATCACGTCCCTGCGTCAGGTTCAGCAGCTGATCGCGGGTCAGCACCCGTTGAGGATGATCGAGGAATACGCGCAAAAGGCGATATTCCGCCCCGCTGAGCGCCACAACCATCCCCTCGTTATCAATCAGATGACGCGCCACGGTATCCAGCTGCCATTCCCCGAACACCACCAGGCGCCCTGCCTCGGTCACCTGAAGATTAGGCGGCATAGTACGAAAACGACGCAGGATAGCTTTGATACGCGCCAGCAGTTCGCGGGCCACAAACGGTTTCACCACGTAATCGTCGGCGCCCATCTCCAGCCCCAGGATGCGGTCCGTGTCCTCGTTGCGCGCGGTGAGCATCAGGATCGGCAGATCCTTATGCCTGCTGCTGCGCAGCTGTCGACACAGCGTCAGGCCATCATCGCCGGGCATCATCACGTCCAGCACCACCAGGTCGATATGCTGTTTGTCGAGCACTACGCGCATCTCTTTCCCGTTCGCCGCGCCAGAGGCGTGATAGCCGGATTTCACGAGGTAATCGACAATCAGCTCACGAATATCCCTGTCGTCATCGACGACAAGGATGTGATCAATATGCTCCACCGCAGGCTCCCTGATTAAGAGGTAACGGATTGAAAATAGCACATATCAGAGCTTATCCGCGTCGACAACCGCGTTAACAAAGTCCTGCGGATCTTCCTGCGGCGGGTTGTGGCCAACCGTTGCGCCGAAAGTACGGTGCTCATATTTTCCGGTGAATTTCCCCGCATAGGCTGCGGGTGCAGGATGTGGTGCCCCGTTGTTACCGCCCTCGATGGTGATGGTCGGCACCGTAATGTTCGGCAGCTTAGCCAGCTTTTGTTCGTAGGCGTGATATTTCTGCTCCCCCTTCTCCAGCCCCAGACGCCAGCGGTAATTACTGAGCGTGACGGCAACGTGGTCCGGGTTATCGAGGGATTTGGCGCTCGCATTGAAGGTGGCATCGCTGAATTTCCAGTCAGGCGAAGCCTGGGACCAAATCAACCGGGCAAAATCGTGCGTATTTTTAGCATAGCCTTCCGCACCGCGCGGCGTGGCGAAATAGAACTGATACCACCACTGAACCTCTGCCTTCGGCGGTAAAGGCTGTTTGCCAATCGCCTGGCTGCTGATCAGGTAGCCACTCACCGAGACCAGCGATTTCACGCGTTCCGGCCAGAGCGCCGCAACGATATCCGCCGTACGCGCCCCCCAGTCATAACCGGCAAACACCGCCTGTCTGATATTCAGGGCGTCCATCAGGTTGACGATGTCTTTTGCCATCGCCGCAGGCTGGCCGTTTCGCGGCGTTTTTTCAGAAATAAAGCGCGTGGTGCCGTACCCGCGCAGGGACGGCACAATGACACGATACCCCTTTGCGGCCAGCGCGGGGGCCACTTCAGCATAACTGTGAATGTCGTACGGCCAGCCATGCAGCAGGATCACCGGTTGCCCCTCTTTTGGCCCGATATCGACGTAACCGACGTTCAAATCGCCAGCGTTAATCTGTTTAACCTGGTTAAAAGCCGACGCGTAATCCTTACCCGTCGCTTCTGCCTGACAGGACATCACGGTGCCAAGTGAAACGGTCAGGGCGACGGCTGAGTATGCGAGTTTATTAAACATGATGTTATCTCCGGGTGAGTTCAGTTGACGGAGATATATCACCATGCGTTTGTATAGGAGATGTGTGCGGATGCGGCTTTGTTGCATACCTGTGTATGTATCACAGACGCAGATACAGTGTGATACAAACCCGGTTAAGGGGTGATTCGGTACCGGACGTAATCGTCGGCTTCACCATAGTGGTCATACAGCTTACGCGCCGGATTGTGCATGCGGGTTACCCAGTAGAGTTTTGACCACCCTTCCCGCTTACCCTCATCGATCAGGGCGTCGATAAGCGCTTTACCCGCCCCTGCGCCACGTTCGGCAGCGTCAACAAATAGATCTTCCAGATAGGGGTAAGTTTGGATATCGAAAATTATGTACGTTAAGGTTAATTTTTTGCCATCACGTCATTAGTATATTCACAAACAGACTCGCCATTATTGACTGTATGCTGGAGATTCAGCTCCGTTAAGTAGCCGTCTGCCAGATACAAAACCCGGTCTGCAGAGGCTATGGTTTCCGGGCGATGGGCTATCAGCAGAACAGGAAGCCCCAGTTGACGTAAGGTCTGGCTTATCCGGATTTCACTCTCAACATCAAGGTGGCTGGTCGCTTCATCCAGTAACAGGAATCCCGGTTTCTTGTACAACGCCCTTGCCAGCAGAATGCGTTGTTTTTGTCCTCCGGAAAGCCCTCCGCCGGTTTCACCAATCAGCGCCTGATACCCCATCGGCATTGCCATAACATCGCTGTCGATAAGTGCCAGTCTTGCGCACTGGATCATTCGTTCATAATTTCGGTCATCACTGAAAAAAATAATGTTATCTGCTACAGAACCTTTGAAAAGATGGTCATCCTGCAGTACGGTACCGATACGCTGACGAACCTGAAAATAATACGGATGCGTATGCAATATGCCAAATGCCCTGATCCTGCCCTCATCAGGGATGTGGATCCCAAGGATAAGCTTCACCAGTGTCGTTTTCCCGCATCCGGATTTACCTGTAATGGCAACGACTTCTCCGGGATTGAGTGTCAGCGACACCCCGCCGATTATCGGATTTTCCCCTCCCTTGTGGCTGAAGATGATGTGCTCAAGTACTAGAGGAGCATGAGCATATTCATCCATCTCCCTGCGGGATACAGAAGGAATGTGCGAAGCGTTGTTATGCTCACGAAAAGGCTGTTGCTGAAGGCCTTCTGTCGGGGTCAGTACAATATCAGCCAGTCGTTCGTTGTAAACATCGAGCATACGCCAGGAAAAAAACTTATCAGTCAGGCTACTGATACTGGAAGAAAAACGCGTCTGATAGGATAAATAAGCAACCAGCATGCCGACGGTGAAGGTTCCATTCAATACCTCCCCGGCGCCTTTCCACAAAATGATTGCTGATACCACGCTGCCGGTAAGAGTGTGAGCAATGTCATAGCACATCAGCAGACGGCTCTGACGCAACTGCGTATTTCTGCGGGCAACGTTGAGATTCAGCCAGGCGGCCTCACGATGTGCCGTCACACCGTTAATTCTCAGGCTGAGGATCCCGTTGAGTGTTTCAAGAAAATGCCCGGACTCCTTGGCACCTGCATCCCAGGCATCTTCTGCCGACTGTCGAAGGGACGGATACCACAGTGCCCTCAACACACCATAGAAAATGGCTGCAAGTACGGCGATCAATGTCATTTCAGGACTGTACAGCAGCATCATGCAAAGCGCAGTCACCACGAGCAACACATCCAGAATACCTTCCAGCACTTGCGTAGTCAGCGCCTGCTGGATGGTATCTACCGCCTCAAAACGAGCATTAATACTCCCCTTACTGCGTGCATCAAACCAGGCCAGAGGAAGATGGACCTGATGATGGAAAACCCGTGCTGTCCACTGCATGTTAAAATTGACGGACAGTGTAATACTCGCCCGGTGAAGTCAGCGTGAAATTTTCCTTACCTGCCAGTTCGTCCTGCTGTTGCCTGATCACCTGCAACTGCCTGTCCATTTCAGCCTTCCGGCTTTCACCCTGAACGATGAGATGGTCAAGGTCGTCTTTAGCAGCCTCCATCGCGGTGTGCAGTTGCAGAAGCCCCTGACGCTGATCCTCAACGTTTTGCTGTGACGTTGAAACGTCAATCTGCTTCTGCTGGTATTCGATATCTGATACGTAATGCGTATCAGCAAGTTTCTTATAGCGCTCCATAACAGACACGGCCAGCGCAGCCTGATGCACGGCAAGTGACAGACGCTTTTCTGCACTTTTAACCTGAGGTTTCAGGGAAACTATTCGCTGTTGTATGGCATGCTGCTGCTGACTGTTGTCACGCAATTCCAGGGTCTGTTGAGAAGTCAGCATTGTAAACTGAGTTTGTAGGGAAAGTCTTATAGCAGCGAGTGTACCTGCCCCCTGTTCGTTGAAATGTTCACCGCTGATATGATAAAGAGTCTCACCGGCAATAATGTGTTGACCTTCTGAGGCGGTCAATTTGGTTACGTAGCCAGCATATTGAGGAGTGATTTTTACCAGCCCGGATGAGGGCATAACGATTCCGGAAAGGTGAGCCTTACGTGTATAGCTACCATAAAGAATAAAGAGTATCAGGCACAGAAATATGAATAACGTTGTGAGTGCGCTTACTGATAAACCGAATGACGCAGGTAAAACAATCTCACCATAATCAGAATCTGTTTGATGATTTAAAGCCTCTTCCCTGAAGATATTCATATCCCAAATACCCTTCAAAAATTTAACGACAAAACAAAAGCATTCATGCACGAATGAATTATAATAGGATAAAAAAGCCCTCTGCTTCTTATTCTAACTATTAATAGCAATATTGACACCAAAAAAAGAATGGATTGATCTAAAATGTTATAATACTGTCCATGCATCAGACAAAAAGACAATGAAGTCAATATACATGGGATAATATACTTTTTATTAAAAATTGAGTGGAAAACACCGAAGATACAGCCCCTGTATATAATCTCCTCATAATATGGGACTACGAAGGTGGCTATTATAAATGCTATAAAACTAATATGGGAAGGTCCATAATGATATAAATTATCCCTGTAAAGATAAACATTATACTGAACCAGCAAAATGACAAACAACACAACAATAGAAAATTTTATTGAAGCTAAATCTCTACTTGGGCGTAATTTAAAACCATCCAACTTCCTTAAGTAAAAAATATACAAGAAAAATGCAATTGAAAATTCCGCAATAAACAATAAGAAAAATGACACATCGAGAGTAAGATAGCGGAGGGTTATGGATGGCGATAACGTAATTATTATTGAGATAACAGACGCAATAAAAAGAACAATCACGTTTTTCTTACTATAAATGAATGGATAGACATGCCTAAAGATTATCATGTTCAACCTATTATTAATTCATATTTTATATAAGAATCAACAAATATGGCTATGATATCGTAATCATTTTTTGATATCATGCACTTTAACTTCAGTGAACATTTGTAATGATTCCATTCTGCAACACAACAATTTTTATCGGAGTGTACTTTATTTACTTTTAAACCTATTCATCAAGTTAACGCCCCATCGAGTTACTGCTATTAATACAATCAACGCAATAAGAAACCTTGATATAATCCCTGGCCGTGATACTTCGTCAAACTCAAGAACTTCAGCGTATTTCAAAAGGGTAAATGCGATAATGAAAAAAAATAAGTAAATTAGGAAATTTAAAAATTGTTTCATGCTTAACCCGATACTTGTGATTACATTAACTTTATCAAAAACAATAGCTCATCATGACTACTTCGAATAATCATTAAATATCGAAACACCTAGAATAACATTCAGTTATAATGAGCTTTTAAATTACTATCACACACAACTCAAATTACTTACCAACGGCATTGTCCGGGGCCGTTGTAATTATTACTTTTATCTTTACTACCACGATCTGAAAAACTATCTTTTGTGCACTGGCCAGCTATAGCTCCACCAATTACCCCAGCGGTCATACCCACTGGCCCCCCAGGAGAGCCGGCGATTAGACCACCGATGATTCCTGCGCCGCATGAGTCAACGCCCTTGTAAATAGAGCCATTGTTTCCTTTTGAATTACCAGGTTTAGAGCTGGTGTTACGACTACCGGCACCTTCATAATTACCGCTTCCATTGCCGCCACTTACTAATGCTATCTCATTAAGGCTTAATGCTCTTATATTCGACATAAATCATCTCCATTTAATTTAGTTTTGCATTTTGTGCTAAAAAAATATCTTACATTACTTAATGTAAAGAAAGTGTGTTTATGTAAGCAAATGTAAATAAGCTATTGAACTTCGTAAACCGTAGCTCCATTTGGGAGCAGTTCAGCTCCTGCATGGGCAGGCCTATAACACGAAATCGACCTGGAGGTACGGTAATGTTCAGGCATCTTTTCTGACGTCCAGCGCGCAATCACTTCTGCGTCGTAACAGATTTTACAGCCATGGCGCATCGCTTCGTTACGGACGTGCCAGAGTGTTTCGGCTTCTTCGGGCCTGGCTTTTCTTGGCATTACATACTCCTTTATGGATAAATCTGAATAACAAAAGCACGACCAACTGGAATGTGATATTGATGAAATATCAGAACCCAAACAAATGATAACGCTCAAATATGGAGATCACCGGATGACAATACCCACGCTTACGACAGAACGCTTATTACTTAAACCCCTTGTTGCCGCCGATGCCGTCCAGATCCAGCAACGCTATCCGCGCTGGGAAATTGTCCGCTATATGGTGGCTTCAGTCCCCTGGCCCTACCCGGAAAACGGTGCAGAAAATTATGTTAATAACGTTGCACTACCCGATATGGCCAAAGGGATTGCGTGGTTCTGGACGATTCGCCGTCGCGAAGCGCCTGACGAACTGATGGGGGTGATTTGCCTGTATGACGTGGAGGACAACAACCGGGGCTTCTGGCTTGCGCCGGAATTTCAGGACCAGGGATATATGCGGGAAGCGAGCATTGCGGCAACGGATTATTGGTTTAATACGCTCAATAAACCGGTGTTACGTGCGCCGAAAGCGGCGGCCAACAGCCGCTCCCGACGTATTTCAGACAGCAGCGGCATGCGGCTTATCAGGACGGAGAAGAAAGCCTACGTCAGCGGCATGCTGGACTCGGAACTGTGGGAAATCACCCGCGACGAATGGAATGCCCGTCAGGTCAGCTGATAATACTTATCCGGCATCAGTCTTTCAGGGATGTTCTCTTCATCGTTCATCTGCAACAGATCGCGCTCCATCATGTTGCAGATGGCGTCCAGCGGCAAATCGTTATCTTCCGTCCCAAACGGATCTTCCAGCTCTTCTGCCAGCGTATCCAGCGAGATAAAAGTGTAGGAAATCAGCGCAGAGACAAAGGGCGTCATGTAATGCAGATCAACTACCAGCGCAAACGGCAGCATGATGCAGAACAGATACACCGTCCGGTGCAGGATCAGCGTATAGGCAAACGGGACTGGCGTATTGGCGATACGCTCACAGCCAGCCAGCACGATGGACATATCATTCAGGCGGTTGTTAAGGCTGTGAAACAGAATGTCTGAAAGGTGCCCGCTACGCCGCCGTACGGCCAGCCACTCCCCCATGATCAGCAGGATACGGTTCGCCGGCGAGTTGGCGTCCATCACTTTGCGTAGATCGTCAGGAGCCAGATAGCGGGACAGCTGATCGGCATTGGTTTCTCTGCGCAGGGTCATACGCAGACAGTTAGCAAACGCGATTTGCAGGCGGACAAACTCTCCAAGATGTTTATCATCCGGCAAGGTGTTTTTTACCTCGCGAAACAGCGAGCGCGCCGCTATCATCAACTGCCCCCAAAGCAGACGCGCCTCAACGTAGCGCGAATAACAGGCGTTATTGCGAAATCCCAGGAAGATGGCGATAGCCACGCCCAGAATGCTGAACGGCGCGACGGTAAACCGGATACCCAGCGAGGTGTACCACGGCAGCATGACAATCACGGCGATGGAAAGCAGGAAGTTAAGCAGCAGTCGGGTATAAATTTTGGGAAGTACCGAACCATGCCAGACAAAAATCAGTTGCAGCCAGTGCTGTTGAGGACGAACAATCATAATCAGCTTCAGAAAAGTAAAGAGCGCGGCTATTAAACGTGATCCCCCTCACGGTTGCAAGCATGTTAATAGTTCATTGCATTTTCTGACCTGTTAAGCCTCAACCGCACGGTGCTGCATGTGTTTTTTAAAAAAAGAACGTATAGTATGTTGTAACTAAATAGGGTCTTTAAAAAACCCGGCCAACGCCGGGCATTATGATTAGCAGAGCGGTTTTACCGCATCGCGCATGCCTTTGCTTAAAATTGCATCCAGATCCAGCGCAACCTGGTCTACCAGTCCGTTCACCAGAGTGAGATCCTGTTCCCAGTGCTCGCTCACGCTTAACACTGACGACACCAGTTCACGGGTAGTGACCTGTTTGTCGTGATGTTGCGTCCACAACTGCTGGTAACGTTCAAGCCAGTGCGCATCGTCCTGCACCGGATAGCGCTCACCGTTGCGCTCGGCACGGTAAAATGCAATCAGCGCCGCCAGAGCAAAGGTCAGACGTGCTGGCAGTTTGCCGGTCGCCTTCTGCCCTGCCAGCAGTTGCGGCAGAATGCGGGTGCGGTACTTGGTCATCCCGTTCAGGGCAATCGACAGCAGCTGATGCTTAATGTACGGATTACGGAAACGCCCCGTTACGGCACTGGCGAAGGAGTGCAGCTCGTCGCGCGGCAGATCAAGGACCGGAATAATCTCCTCATAAATAGCCTTCTCTACGAACGCGCAAATTTCCGCGTCGTTCATGGCTTCCCCTACCGTATCCAGGCCGGCCTGAAAAGCGACCGGAACCAGCGCCGTGTGCGCGCCGTTGAGGATCGCCACCTTACGCTCTTTATACGGTTTGATATCGTCAACAATCAGGACGTTGAGTGGGTATTTATCCAGGCGCAGTTCAGCTGCAAGTGATTTCGGCCCCTGAATAACAAACAGATAGAAATGTTCCGCCGTGTCGAGGAAGCTGTCGTGATAGCCCAGCCCGGCTTCCAGCTCTGCCACCTCATCACGCGGATAGCCGGTAACAATGCGGTCAACCAGCGTCGAACAGAAAGTGTTAGCATCATTCAGCCACGCAATGAATGCCGCCGGCAGCGCCCACTCCTGTGCATAGCGCAGCACCAGTTCACGCAGGGCATCGCCGTTGTAGTCGATGAGTTCGCAAGGAATGATAATCCAGCCTTTATCCGCTGCCCCGTTAAAGTGGGTAAAGCGCTCGAACAGCAGACGCGTCAGTTTGGCCGGATAGCTGACAGCTGGCGCATCGTCAAACTTATCCCCCGCGTGATAGCTGATCCCCGCCTCCGTGGTATTGGAGAAGACAAACCGCATGTCCGGGTTATGGGCGAGCTTCAGAAATTCATCGTACTGGCTGTAGACGCTGATTTCACGATTCACGGAACGAATAAGACGCGCATCGCTTACCGCTTCCCCCTGCTCATTCAGACCACGAATAATCGTGGTATACAGACCATCCTGGGTGCTCAGGGACGGCGGAAAATCGCTCTGGATCGGCCGCACAATCACCACACCGGCATTGAGATCGGTATGCTCGTTTAAGAGGTCGATTTGCCAGTCAACGAACGCGCGCAGGAAGTTACCTTCGCCAAACTGGATGATACGTTCAGGATAGCGCGCACCGGGGAAATCACGACGGTTGAGTGTGTTCACAATGGAGGTCCTTTATGATTAGTCATACAGCCTGATAAGATTGGTGTGATAACTTATCAAAACTTCAGGACCATAACCCCTGTCTGGATCAACTCAGGATGCGATGGTGAAAAATAATCACAGAAATTTATAGAACACCGAGGTCGCCGTCATGTCCCCGTTCGGCATCAGGGCGTAGCGTGGGATCTCCCCCGCCTTTTGCCAGCCTGCTCTCTGGTAAAACGTCTCCGCGCCGCTGCCGGTTGAGGTATCAAGCACCAGTACCGTAAGCGCTTTTTCACGTGCAACCGCCTCCAGGGCTTCCATCAGCGCCATTGCCGCCCCTTTACGGCGCGCGTTCTCATGAACCAGCAGTTTCGCGACATCTGCACGGTGCGGCTGGTTTTCAGGCTGATCGGTGATCAGCTGGACCGTGCCAACCAGCCCCTGCTCCGCATCAAAACAGCCCAGGACGGTACGCTCGTCGCGCCCGACGCTGTCTGCGACGCCGACCCAGAAGGTTTGGGCTTTCCCGGCAGAAAAAGGCAGCATAAAGCTGACGGAGGCGCCGCCGTTGACACAGTTGACGAGAATATCGTTGAGGGCATCGATGTGGGTGAGGATGTCCTGCCGGGAGAGAGGTTTAATCAGCATGGGAGAGTTCATTGCGCGTCCTTAGGTTGAATCTCTCCACTTTGCTATTAACATTTTTGTAACGCAATAAGTGATGACATAGGATTTCGTTATGTCATTTCTCGCCGTGGTGTTGCCGCTTCATGGCGTACATTTGCGCATCCGCGTGTTTTAGCCATGCCTGCATATCGTTGCGGTGATGATCGAACTCGCTCAGCCCCCAGGAGAACTGTAACGACCAGGGATGTAGCTGACGCGCGTTATACTTTTCCGTTTGTTCCACGAGATACTGCATCGCGATCCAGGCGCCAGGCTCATCGGTATCCGCAAACAGCACCGCGAACTCATCTCCCCCGAAACGTACCAGCAGATCGGCCTCGCGGAACGAGGAACGCATCAGGGCGGCCATCGCTTTCAGAGCTTTGTCCCCCTCCTGATGTCCGAAGCGATCGTTAATGGTTTTGAAATGGTCCAGATCCAGCCAGCCAAGGGTTAAGGGTTCTGCCCGACGCTGCGAAACCGACAGTGCAAACTGCGCAAACTGGTTAAACCCGCGACGGTTAAACAGCCCCGTGAGTTCATCGGTTGTGGCCGCGCTAACGGCCGCAAATTCATCCTCTGCCAGCGCGCTGAGATCGGCCAGTACGGCGGCATCCGCCGCGGTAAACTCACGAGGCGCGTAATCAATAAGACACAACGATCCCACGCATGCCCCGTCACGTAAACGCAGCGGGAAACCGGCGTAAAAGCGCACGCCCGGATCTCCCACCACCTGCGGATTATCCGCAAAGCGTTCGTCCAGCAGCGTGTCACTCACCACCAGCGGCGCGTCACCCAGGATCGTATGACCACAAAACGAGAGATCGCGAGGCTGGGTGGCAGGTACCTGGCCGTCGGCAGACTTCACGATCGCGGCGTGGTCATCCACCAGCGTAATCATCGCCAGCGGCACCCTGAAAAAGCGTGTTGCCAGCCGCGTAAGACGATCAAACGCGGGGTAATTGTCGATCTCAAGCAGACCGGACTCGCGCAGCGCATTCATGCGCTCCGCTTCATTCACGGGAATTTGAGGTGCCTTCATAACGTCTCCTGACGCTGAGCATTAGTAAAAGCGTAGCTTAAACAGAGACATTGTCAGTTCAGGAGGCACGATTTACCTCTATGACCAGCCAATGATGGATTACGTTGACGATATACTGTTGTTGCTGCGCACTCAGCGGCACGCCCTGCGGGATAGCGTGCCACTTAGCCAGACAGCCCCGACAGCAGGTTGCCGTGGCATGCTGGGCGATAAAAACCGGATGGCCGCGCATTGGCGTCTGCTTACCGTCATTCACCGGGTGTGCAGGCGCCAGCCGCGCGGCGACAAAATCGGCGGCATGCTTATCGATAGTCTCCGCGCCCTTATCCCAGCAGTATTGCCGCTCTTTCGTCCCTAAATGAAATCGTGAACGGAACGTGGAGCGAGCCAGGCGCGAGAACAGAGGATCTAACGTGGACATCAGTATACGGACCGTCCAAGGCGTTTGGTCAGCTGTTCCAGCGCCGCCACGCCCGCCAGTGAATTTCCGGTCTCGTCCAGTTCCGGGCTCCAGACGGCAATCGCCATCTCGTGAGGGACAATCGCCACGACCCCACCGCCAACGCCGGATTTAGCCGGCAGCCCCACGCGCCAGGCAAACTCCCCGGCATTCTGATACATTCCGCTGGTTGCCATTAAGGCGTTGATCTGCCGGGCCTGCATCGGGGAGACAACGTTCTCGCCCAGATGCGGGGCATGGCCCTGATGCGCCAGAAACAGAAAAGTCTGCGCCAGTTCGACGCAGTTCATCTTCAGCGCGCAGTAATGAAAATAGTTTTGCAGCACCGTGGCGACGTCATTATGAAAGTTGCCGAAGGACTTCATCAGCCAGGCGATGGCGGCGTTACGTGCAGAGTGTTCAAACTCAGAGCGCGCTACCACCGGATCGTAGGCGATGTCCTGCACGCCGGAAAGCTGCCGCACAATCTGGAGCATCCGCTGGCGCGGCGCGCTCAGCCGGCTTTGCAGCATATCGCACACCACCAGCGCCCCGGCGTTAATAAACGGGTTACGCGGCTTACCCTGTTCGATTTCCAGCTGGAGAAGGGAGTTGAACGGCTGACCGGACGGATCTTTGCCTACCCGCTGCCAGATCTCCTGCTCGTCATACTGGCGCATGGCGGCAACGAGGCTAAGCACTTTTGAGATCGACTGAATCGAAAAGCGCTCAAGCGCGTCTCCCGCCTGAAAACGCTGACCGTCGACAGTACAAATGGCGATACCGAGCTTATTACCGCTGATCGAAGCCAGCGCGGGAATGTAATCGGCAACCTTACCCTGCCCCAGTAACGGACGAACCTGCGCCAGAATCTCGTCCAGCATCTCATTATGGATGACCGCAGCCACACTTTGCTCCTTGCCCTCAGGCTAAAACGGGCAGCGAGTATAACAGACGCTTATACGTCACGTCAGGCAGGGAGACGAAAACGCGAGACGGCCTGCAACAAAAGATCGGACTGCTGATGCAGGCGCTCAGAGGCATTTGACGCTTCGCTAACCAGCACATCTGTCCGACGCGATACCTGATTCAGCGCCTGAAGCTGACGGGTCATCTGATGAATGCTGTCCCCCTGATTCAGGGTGGCCAGCGAAATATCATTCAGCAGGCTGCTCAGATTCGCCACCAGCCCGGTGACCTGTTGCAAATTCTCTTCCAGACGGTTTACCACCTGAGAACCTTCTTCAATGCCCTGTAGCGAGTGGTTAATCAGCGCCTGGATGGTTTGCGTAGAGTGACTGCTTTTTCTGGCCAGCAGCCCCACTTCCCGGGCAACCACCGCAAATCCGCGCCCCTGCTCTCCTGCATGGGCGGCTTCAATGGCAGCGTTGAGGGCGAGAATGTTGGTCTGAAACGCCACGCTGTCGATCATCGCGACGATCCCGCGCATCTCTGAGGATCGGTCGACGATCGTCTGCATCGAGCCATTCACCGCTGACATCATTTGCTCCCCACCAGCGGCAGCCTGTCGGGCTTCATCCGCGCGCGAGCGGGCGAGTTTAGCATAACCCGTGTTCCCCTCAACGTGGGTTTCGAGATCGGCGATGTGTGCGGTCACCTCCTCCAGCTCTTTGGCCTGTCGCGTAGACTGCTGATAAAGCTTCTGATTCCCCTGCGCAAGCGATCCGATATTTTCAACCATGGAGGTAGTGGCCTCGCTGACCTGGGTCACCAGTTGCTGGAGCCCGCGCTGCATGGCGGTAATACTGCCGCTGAGCTGGCTGATTTCACGGTTAAAGCGCACAACGTCAGGCGGCGTGCCTGACAAATCCCCTGCCGCAAGCTGGTTAATATGGATAATCAGACGGCGTAGCGGGGATATCACCCACTTCGCCATTCCGAACCAGACGGCAATGGCAATGGTCAGCAGCACCAGTGGCGCAAACAGGAACAGCCGTTGCAGGCCTGAGAGTTGTTCCATGAGCGACTGACGCCCCTGTATCGCCTGCTTCTCACTCCGTTGCTGGTAGCGTGCAAAATTGTCATTAAAATCGGTCTGAAACGCCTGGGCGGGTACGGCGAAAAAGAGGTCGATGCTGTTGGTTTTCACCAGCCCCTCTGCCTGCTCCCGGATGGCGTCGAAAAACAGCTGATAGCTGTTAACCAGCCCGTCGTCTTTCGGCGGATTAAGCGCGAGCCAGGCCTGCCATGCCTGCTGTGACGCCACCAGGGATTTTTGCGCCTCGTCCATCAGGCTATGCCAGCTCCCTTCCGAGCCGGTCTCTTTATCCTGCATAAAGTACACACCAGCGCGGTTGAGCAGATCGCTGGCCGCCAGCAGAGAAATACGGGCCTGATCCAGTCTGCTCTGCTGCTGCCAGGCCAGCTGATTGCGCTGTTCATTACGCTGGGCTTCATTCAGGGAGGCGGTCAGCAGGAAGGAGGAAGAGAGTTGCAGGGCGGAGAAAAGGCCAATAATACAAAAGATGCCGGTCAGCAGGCCAAACTGACGAGGGATAAAGCGCGGCGCAAGACGACTAAAAATTTGCGTTAGGTTCATAATTTTCTTCTGTAACAATACGTTAGACGCGAGCGAGTCTACGAAACGAAAATGACAGAACCATTACGCAAAAATGACAGGAAACGTGAATTGCCGGGTAGCGGCCTGGCCTTACCCGGCAACAAGACTAGACGCGATCCTTCCACACCGTCTGCACATTACAGAACTCATGCAGGCCGAAATGAGAAAGCTCTCGCCCGAAGCCGCTCTTCTTCACCCCGCCAAACGCGACGCGCGCATCGCTGGCGCTGTAGCCGTTGATAAAGATCCCGCCGCACTCCAGCTCGCGCGCAAAGGTTTCAGCCAGCGCATCGTTCGCGGTAAAGACCGTCGCCGATAAGCCAAAATCGCTGTCGTTAGCCAGCTGCAATGCGTGCGCCGCATCGTTCGCGATGGTAATTGCCGCCACCGGACCAAACAGCTCCTGACGAAAGGCCGTCATCTGTGGGGTGACGCCGCCGAGTACGGTTGGGGCATAATAGTTACCGGTCCCGGACATCTTCTCCCCGCCCAGCAGCAGGGTCGCCCCTTCCGCCAGCGTAGCCTGCACCTGCTGATGCAGTTCATCGCGAAGATCAAATCGCGCCATCGGGCCAATATAGTTATCTTCCTCATCCGGTGCGCCCATCTTCAGCGCCTTGACCGCGTCAACAAAGCGTTGGGTAAAGGCGTCCGCCACGCCCGCTTCCACAATAAAGCGTTTTGCCGCCGCACAAACCTGCCCGGTATTCTGATAACGTCCGGCCACCGCCGCGTTGACGGCCAGATCCAGATCGGCATCGTTCAGAACGATAAACGGATCGGAACCACCCAGCTCCAGCACGCATTTCTTCAGCGCCGCGCCCGCCTGCGCGCCAATTGCCGCACCAGCCCGAACGCTGCCGGTTACGGTCACCGCCGCGATACGACGATCGTTAATCGCCTGGCTGACGCCGTCATTCGTCGCGTTCACCCAGCCAAAGACCCCCTCCGGGAAACCGGCATCCGCGAATACCTTCCCGATCAGCTCCGCCGAGCCGAGCACATTAGGCGCATGTTTAAGCAGATAGCTGTTCCCTGCCAGCAGGATCGGCACCGCACCGCGCAGCACCTGCCAGAGCGGGAAGTTCCACGGCATCACCGCCAGAACGGGGCCAAGCGGGCGGTACTCAATCACCGCATTTTCGACCTGGGTAGATTCCGGGTGCAGCATCGCCGGGCCGTGTTCAGCGTACCAGTCGCAAAGGCTGGCGGACTTAGCCACCTCCGCACGCGCCTGCACAATGGGCTTGCCCATCTCCCGGGAGATAGTCTGCGCCATCTCTTCCGCACGACTACGCAGCGCCGCACCCAGATCGCGAAGTTTTTGCGCCCGGTGCGCCACGCTTTCGCGTCGCCACTGACGAAAACCGATATCCGCCTGCACAATGGCACGCTCAACGTCACCGGACGTTGCCCACGGGTAAGCAGCCAGCGTTTCGCCGGTAGCCGGGTTGACAGAGTGGGCATGGGTAGCAGATGAATAGGTCATGATGTTCTCCACGTAATAACAGTTGATTGATTGTGGCCTACTCTGCTATTTCTTAAAAATGAATAATACTCACCACCTTATTCACGAATCGAGAACGGAATGGACTTAACACAGCTTGAGATGTTTAACGCCGTCGCACTGACCGGCAGCATTACCCAGGCGGCGCAGAAGGTACACCGGGTGCCGTCAAACCTCACCACCCGCATCCGACAGCTAGAAGCGGATCTCGGCGTGGAACTGTTTATTCGCGAGAATCAGCGCCTGCGGCTTTCCCCCGCCGGGCACAATTTTTTGCGCTACAGCAAGCAGATCCTGGCGCTGGTTGACGAAGCGCGAATGGTCGTCGCCGGGGATGAACCGCAGGGATTATTCTCGCTCGGCGCGCTGGAAAGTACCGCCGCCGTACGCATTCCGGAAAGTCTGGCGCGGTTTAACCAGCGCTATCCGCGCATTCAGTTTGCGTTGTCCACCGGACCTTCCGGTACGATGATTGACGGCGTGCTTGAGGGGACGCTCAGCGCCGCCTTTGTCGACGGGCCGCTCTCGCATCCGGAACTGGAAGGGATGCCGGTTTACCGGGAAGAGATGATGCTGGTCACCCCTGCGGGTCACGCGGAAGTATCAAAAGCCACGCAGGTGAGCGGCAGCGACGTGTATGCCTTTCGCGCCAACTGTTCTTACCGGCGTCATCTGGAGAGCTGGTTCCATGCCGACCGCGTCACGCCGGGAAGGATCCATGAGATGGAGTCCTATCACGGGATGCTCGCCTGCGTGATTGCCGGGGCAGGCATTGCGCTGATGCCCCGCTCCATGCTGGAGAGCATGCCGGGCCATCATCAGGTGGCGGCGTGGCCGCTGGCGGAAAACTGGCGCTGGCTCACCACCTGGCTGGTGTGGCGACGCGGGGCGATGACCCGCCAGCTTGAGGCGTTTATCGCGCTGCTGAACGAGCGTCAGCCACCAGCGCCCAGTTGTTAATGATGAACGTAGTCCTGGAGTCGAAGGAAAATTTTTCCCTTCATATACAGCGTGGCCTGCCCGCCAATCAGCACGCGGTCGCCTTTCAGCTCGCAGCGCAGATCCCCGCCGCGCAAGGAGACCTGCCGGGCCGACATCTGCGTTTTACCAAGCTTTTCACTCCAGTACGGGATCAGCATGCTGTGAGCTGATCCCGTCACCGGATCTTCCGGCACCCCTTCCCCCGGGCAGAAGAAGCGGCTGACGAAATCATACTCATCCCCCGGCGCCGTAACGCAGACCATTTTCCCGAGCGGGAGCATGGCCGCGATATCCGGCGTCAGCGCTTCCACCTGCCGCTGGCTGTCGAGCACCACCATGTAGTCACGCCCCACACGCACCTCGTCTGCTGCGTTAATGCCCAGCGCGCTGAACAGCACCACGGGTGGAGTATCGACAACCTCGGTTGACCACGCCGGGAAATTAAGCGTCAGCCAGTCGCCGCTGCGTTGTACCGTCAGTTCGCCGACAAAGCGCGTGGTGAAGGTGATTTCCGTATGCGGATAATCCAGGTATTCGAAAATAACGTGAGAAGCCGCGAGGGTTGCGTGGCCGCACAGGTTAATTTCATCCTGCGTGGTAAACCAGCGCAGTTCAAACCCGTTATCCGTTCGGACAAAGAACGCCGTCTCTGACTGATTATGCTGCTTCGCCATCTTCAGCAGCGTCTCATCCGGCAGCCACGCTTCCAGCGGACACACCGCCGCCGCATTGCCGCCGAACGCCCTGTCGCTGAAGGCATCTACCAGATAAAAATCAATTTCCTGCATCGTTGGTTCCTCTTAGATTTGTTCAGCGCAGAAATACTGTGCCCTTCAGATACAGTGCCGCCTGCCCGCCCATCCGCACGCGGTCGCCCTTGAGTTCGCAGCGTACGTCGCCACCACGGGCAGAAACCTGGCGGGCAAACATCTGTGTTTTGCCAAGCCGTTCACTCCAGTACGGGATCAGCATGGTGTGCGCGGAGCCGGTGACAGGATCTTCCGGCACGGCCACGCCTGGCGAGAAGAAACGGCTGACAAAGTCGTATTCCCCCTCGTCCCGGGCAGTGACGGCCACTTTATGCTCGCCCGGCGTCATGGCGGAGAAATCCGGATTAAGGGCTTCAACCTGCTCTCGGCTTTCCAGTACCAGCACCCAGGCGCGGCCTTTTCGCGCCTCGACGTAGTGGCTGATACCGAGTGCGGTGAGCATCTCCGGTGGCGGCGTCTGTGCCTGCGTCGGGCAGGCCGGGAAGTCCAGCGTCATCCAGTCACCTTCACGACTGACGGTCAGGCGACCAGAGGCGGTGTCAAAATGAAGGCGTGAGTCCGGATAATCCAGTTCGTGAAACAGTACATACGCCGCGGCAAGCGTCGCGTGACCACAGAGATTAACCTCGGTGAGCGTGGTGAACCAGCGCAACTCGATCCCCCCTTTGGTACACACAAAAAACGCGGTTTCTGACTGGTTATGCTGTTGTGCCATTCGCAGTAACGTCTCATCCGGCAGCCACGCGTCGAGCGGGCACACCACCGCCGGGTTGCCGCCAAAGGAGGACGCGCTGAACGCATCTACCAGATAAAAATCAATCTCCTGCATCGTGTTACCGCCTGTTTTTGTTGTGTTGTTCTTTATCTTCGATGAAAACAACCCCGTTCGCTACCGCTGCATGAAGGTAAATTTTGTGATTCACATCACATAACGGTTGAGTTTTCGCCGTTTAAGGCTTTAAGATCGTCTCCTCATCTTTCAGGCAACGAATCCCAGATATCCCTATGACAACACACACGGTTTCCCGCAGAGTCGCGTGGCTACGCGTGGTCACGCTCGCCATCGCCGCGTTTATTTTCAACACCACGGAATTTGTTCCGGTTGGGCTGTTGTCCGACATCGCCGCCAGCTTCCATATGGAAACGGCACAGGTTGGCATTATGTTGACCATCTATGCATGGGTGGTGGCGCTGATGTCGCTGCCGTTTATGCTGCTGACCAGCCAGATGGAACGCCGTAAGCTGCTGATTGGGCTGTTTGTGGTGTTCATTGCCAGCCATGTGCTGTCATTTATGGCATGGAACTTTACCGTACTGGTCATCAGCCGCGTTGGCATCGCGTTTGCCCATGCCGTTTTCTGGTCGATCACCGCGTCCCTCGCCATTCGTCTGGCTCCGGCGGGAAAACGCGCCCAGGCGCTGAGCCTGATTGCCACCGGTACGGCGCTGGCGATGGTGTTAGGCCTGCCGATCGGGCGCATTGTGGGACAATACTTCGGCTGGCGCACCACCTTCTTTGCCATCGGCATGGGGGCGCTGATCACCCTGGTGTGTCTGATCAAACTGCTGCCAAAACTGCCCAGCGAACACTCCGGCTCGCTGAAAAGTCTGCCGCTGCTGATGCGTCGACCGGCGCTGATGAGCATCTATCTGCTGACCGTGATTGTGGTGACCGCCCATTACACGGCCTACAGCTATATTGAGCCGTTTGTTCAGGTTGTGGCGGGCTTTAGCGCTAACTTTGCCACCGTTCTGCTGCTGATCCTGGGCGGCGCGGGGATTATCGGCAGCATCCTGTTCGGGAAGCTGGGCAATAAGCACGCGTCTGCGCTGGTAAGCAGTGCGATTGGTCTGCTGCTGGCATGCCTGCTGTTACTGATGCCTGCGGCAGGCAGCGAGAGTCATCTGGCGATCCTCAGTCTGTTCTGGGGCGTGGCAATCATGATTATTGGTCTGGGAATGCAGGTCAAAGTGCTGGCGCTGGCCCCGGACGCCACGGACGTAGCGATGTCGCTCTTCTCCGGGATTTTTAATCTGGGGATTGGAGCCGGTGCGCTGGTGGGAAATCAGATCAGCCTGCATGTATCGATGTCGGCCATTGGTTATCTCGGGGCGATTCCGGCGCTGATCGCGCTGATCTGGTCGGTGCTTATCTTCCGTAAATGGCCGGTCGCGATGGAAGAACAGTCCAGCCACGGTTGACGTTTGTTATGCCGGGTGGCGGCTTCGCCTTACCCGGCCTACGAAGCATTAATATCCGTGTTCTTCATCACCGCCAAGATAACGGAATCTTTCATCTGTCATTTTGGTCTGACAATCATAGATACCCATTCTCGTTGCCAGAGGAGTGGTTGCAGAAGACGCATCGCTTTATATTCATAAGAATTATATCCATTGCGAGTAGGCCGGGTAAGGCGAAGCCGCCACCCGGCAACGTTCTCAATGATACGTCTTAACAATCTCCAGCACGCCGTTAATAATAAACTGCACGCCCATACAGACCAGCAGAAAACCCATCAGTCGGGAGATAGCTTCAATCCCCCCCTTACCCACCCAGCGCATAATCGCCCCGGAGCTGCGCAATGACCCCCAGACGATAATAGCGATAAGCGCAAAAATGATCGGCGGCGCAACGGTGATAACCCAGTGCGGAAATGTCGACCCATCACGCACCGTTGAGGCGGAACTGATGATCATCGCAATCGTCCCCGGCCCCGCCGTGCTCGGCATGGCTAACGGCACAAACGCGATGTTGGCGCTCGGTTCGCTTTCAAGCTCTTCCGATTTGCTTTTGGCTTCCGGGGATTCGTGCGCTTTATGCGCCGGGAACAGCATCCGGAAACCAATAAAGGCCACAATCAGCCCGCCAGCAATACGCAGACCGGGAATCGAAATACCAAAGGTATTCATCACCAGTTGCCCGGCGTAATAAGCCACCATCATTATGGCAAAGACATAGACAGAGGCCATCATCGACTGCTGATTGCGCTCTGCGCTGTTCATGTTCCCCGCCAGCCCCAGAAAAAGCGCCACCGTCGTTAACGGGTTCGCCAGCGGCAGCAACACCACCAGTCCAAGCCCCACTGCTTTAATCAAATCCAACATAATGCACCGCAGTCCTTATCCTTATTCAACATCGCAATTATAGGGGCAAATCCTCGTCCGGAGCCATCCGACAGCGTAACCATAATTGTCTCGCGTAATTCATAACCCCAGATTATCTGTATGATTTAAAAGCGTACAGAATAAGTTCCTGAAGCGTTTTAGCATTTCGTGGCATCGGCCGATTCATTCAGTTGACTTATACTTGCCTGAGCAATAATATCTGCCGTGACTAAACTACTTGCCAGGGCAACCATTGTGAAAAGCACCAGTGACCTCTTTAACGACATAATCCCACTGGGTCGTCTAATTCATATGGTTAACCAGAAAAAAGATCGCCTGCTCAATGACTATCTGTCACCGCTGGATATCACCGCAACACAGTTCAAAGTGCTGTGTTCCATTCGCTGCGAAGTGTGTATCACGCCGGTTGAGCTGAAAAAGGTGCTCTCTGTCGATCTGGGTGCGTTAACCCGCATGCTGGATCGTCTCGTCTGTAAAGGATGGATAGAACGAAGCCCTAACCCGAATGACAAACGTGGCGTACTGGTGAAACTGACCAGCGATGGCGCGGCCATGTGTGAGCAATGTCATCAATTAGTAGGACAAACACTGCACCAGGAACTGACAAAAAACTTATCGGCAGATGAAGTGGCAACGCTTGAGCTCTTACTCAAGAAAATCCTGCCGTAAACAGAAAAAGAGGTATGACGATGTCCAGACGCAATACTGACGCTATCACCATTCATAGCATTTTGGACTGGATCGAAGATAACCTGGAATCTCCACTCTCTCTTGAGAAAGTGTCTGAGCGTTCAGGTTACTCAAAATGGCACCTGCAACGGATGTTTAAAAAAGAGACCGGCCATTCATTAGGACAATATATTCGCAGCCGCAAGCTGACGGAGATTGCCCAAAAACTGAAAGAAAGCAATGAGCCGATCCTCTATCTGGCGGAACGCTACGGATTTGAATCGCAACAGACCCTGACGCGTACGTTCAAGAACTACTTTGACGTGCCGCCTCATAAGTACCGTATTACCAGTATGCCGGGTGAATCCCGTTATCTGTATCCGCTAAAACATTGCAGTTAATCATCGCCTGTTAAGACGTAACCGAGGAAATCATGAAATTCATCGCCTCCGCCGCCCTCACCTTGCTGGTGCTGGTTTCCGGCCAGAGCTTCGCGGAGCAAACCCCCAATGCGGGGCAGCAAAATAATCGTGACACCATGATTATGCCGTCCACGCAAAACCAGTCGCCCTGGGACTTCAATCACATGGGCGCTGGCAGCGACAAATCCGACGAATTAGGCGTGCCGTATTACAACCACGACCTGTAATTCGTTTTTGCCCCGCTAATGCGGGGCTTTTTTCTGCCTTAACCCCGCACCTGCGTTGCCCGACGCACCCGCAAGCCAAAGACGTTGATATACAGCCCGGCCATAATCAGCCCTGCGCCACACAGTTGCAGCGCGCTGAGCGTTTCATCCAGCAACAGTGCGGCGCTGGCAAGCCCGACCACCGGTACCAGCAGCGATAACGGCGCCACACGCCAGGTTTCATAGCGTCCGAGCAGCGATCCCCAGATACCATAGCCAATGATTGAGGCGACTAACGCCAGGTAGATCAGCGACAAAATGGTCGTCAGGTCGATCTCCACCAGGCTTTTCAACATCGCCTGCGGACCATCCAGAATAAACGACGCGGCCATAAACGGCACGATTGGGATCAATGCGCTCCAGACCACCAGCGATAAGACCGGCGGACGCGTCTCGTGCTGCATTATCAGTTTGTTAAAGATATTGCCGCACGCCCAGCTCAGCCCCGCCGCCAGGGTGAGCATAAAGCCCAGCAGCGCGACATGCTGACCGTTGAGGCTGCCTTCAATCAGCACCAGCACGCCAAAGACCGCAAGGCTAATGCCCGCCAGCTGCTTGCCCTGCAAGCGTTCGCCGAAGACAAATGCGCCGAGAATGATGGTAAAGAACGCCTGCACCTGAAGCACCAGCGAAGCCAGGCCCGCAGGCATACCGAATTTGATGGCGCAAAAAAGAAACGCAAACTGACCAAAGCTGATGGTAAGGCCGTAGCCCAGCAGCAGCTTAAGGGGAATTTTCGGGCGGGCAACGAACAGCAGCGCCGGGAAGGCCACCAGCAGGAAGCGCAGCCCCGCCAGCATCAGTGGAGGCATGTTGTGCAACCCCATTTTGATGACCACAAAATTGAGTCCCCACACCACGACAACCAGCAACGCTAACAGCCCGTCTTTCCGCGTCATTTTCCGCCCCTGAATTATTAAAATTTTGTAAACACTTCAAGGTAACAGAAAAAATAGCCCCGCGAGAAGATCATTAATTCTGGTACTGGAGAGAAGCACCTGCGGATAAATTGGGTGCTATACAAGCTGCCGATCCCATGATAATCCTGTAATAACACAACAAAAAAAGCATAAGCATTTGTCGGGCAGGAAAATGAAACCATCAATCAGGCGCTCAACCGCAGCGCTGCTGGCATCGTCATTGTTATTAACAATTGGCCGCGGGGCAACGCTGCCCTTTATGACCATATATCTCACACGCGTGTACGATATGAGCGTGGAGAATATTGGCTATGCCCTTACCGTGGCGTTGACCATCGGCGTGGTGTTTAGCCTGGGGTTTGGCATCCTGGCGGATAAGTTCGACAAAAAACGCTATATGCTGATCGCTATCGTAGCCTTTATCGCCGGGTTTGTGGCGATTCCGCTGGTGAATAACGTGACGCTGGTGGTGCTGTTCTTTGCCCTGATTAACTGCGCCTATTCCGTCTTCTCAACGGTGCTGAAAGCATGGTTTGCCGACGTGCTGACCTCCAGCGAAAAGGCGCGCGTTTTCTCACTCAACTACAGTTTCCTGAACATTGGCTGGACGATCGGGCCGCCGATCGGCACCCTGCTGGTGATGTACAGCCTACAACTGCCGTTCTGGCTGGCCGCCTTCTGCGCCGCACTGCCGCTCGGGTTTATCCATTTCTTTGTGCAGAAAAGCATAGCCTCAGACAGCCCTGAGGAGAAAATGCCATGGCAGCCCTCGGTGCTGCTGAAAGACCGGGCGCTGTTCTGGTACACGCTCTCCGGCCTGCTGGCGTCGTATGTGGGTGGATCGTTCGCCACCTGCATTTCCCAGTATGTCCTCGCCGCACATGCGGACAGTGATTTCGCAGAAAAGGTGGTGGCCGTTGTGCTGCCCGTCAACGCGGCGGTGGTCGTCACCCTGCAATACGCGCTTGGACGTAAGATCACCGCCAGCAATATCCGTCCGCTAATGACCGCCGCGACGCTTTTTTTCATCCTCGGGCTGGGCGGGTTTATGCTTTCCGGCGAGAACCTGATTTACTGGGGGATCGCGGCGGCGATTTTCACCCTGGGTGAAATTATTTATGCACCGGGTGAATACATGCTGATCGACAATATCGCCCCGCCGGGCATGAAGGCGAGCTATTTCTCCGCCCAGGCGCTGGGCTGGCTCGGCGCGGCGGCGAACCCGATGATCACCGGGCTCATCCTGACCCATCTGCCGCACTGGTCATTATTTATCATTATGATGGCCGCCATCATTGCGGCCTGGCTGATGATATTGCGCGGGATGCGCGTGAAAAGTGAAGATAGCGTGTCGGGTGGCGCTGCGCTTACCCGACCGACAAAACCCTAATCGTAAGCCGGGTAAGGCGAAGCCGTCACCCGGCAAAACCAACACCCTAGTGGTGCAACATCTCCTCCACCACCTGCTCTTTGTACATCTCATTCGGGTAGTAGGTCGGCCAGTTATCCATCTCTTTCAGCAGCGCCTCGTGGGAGGTGTTGCCCATAAAGATATGGAAGTGTGAAGAGGCTTTCGGCCCGATGATATGGTCGCTGAACTGCACAAACTTAGGCGCCTGGCTCGCGTTATCCTTGCATTCAAACAGGTAGCGCACGCCTTTTTTCCCCGACGCATAGGTCAGAATTTTGTAGCCGCTGTAGTCGTAGCGGCAGCTGCTCACCGTTTTGCCTCGGTGGAATTCCATCACGTTGTTTTCAATGCCGATGGCGTCCACGTCCGTCGCGTACCCCTTGCGGTAGTAGGTCTTCACCTCGGCAGCGGATTTTTCTCCCTTCTGCGCTTTCTTTTCGAAAACCGGATCCAGTGAACCATCAAGCAGGAACGGATAAACGGACTGCCAGGTCCCGTCCCAGTCAGACAGCTTCCTGTCCCTGACGTCTTTATCCTCAAAGACGCCGTTTGCCGCCTTCTGTTCCGCCTCTGTCATCTGATGACCGTGCGAATGGGCAAAAAGCGAGCCGCTTACCAGCAGCGTTCCCAGAGTCAGCGCAATTTTTGCAAGTTGTGCAGCCACAGCAAAATCCTCATTCCGTTTTATAAGAATGAGGATGTTATATTATAACATTTCAGATCGCAACCAGCCCGCGAACGCCCTCCTGCTCCATGTTCTCCCCGCGCCCCTGCTGGACGATGCTGCCGCGCGACATCACCAGATAGCTGTCGGCCAGCTCTGCCGCAAAATCATAAAACTGCTCCACCAGCAGGATGGCCATATCCCCCCGGTTCGCCAGGCTGCGGATCACCTGCCCAATCTCTTTAATCACCGACGGCTGAATACCTTCCGTGGGTTCATCCAGAATCAGTAACCGTGGACGGCTCGCCAGCGCGCGACCTATCGCCAGCTGCTGCTGCTGACCACCGGAAAGATCGCCTCCGCGTCGGTGCTTCATCTCCTTCAGCACCGGGAAAAGCTGCCAAATCTCCTCCGGTACGCTCCTTGCGTTTCCCGCGGAGAAGCGTGACAGCCCCATCAGCAGGTTTTCTTCTACGGTCAGACGCGGAAAAATCTCCCGCCCCTGCGGAACATACGCCACGCCGGACTGCACCCGCTGGTGCGGTTTACTGTGAGTGATGCTCTTTCCCTGCCAGACCACCTCCCCGCCTTTCACCGGGATCAGCCCCATCAGGCACCTCAGCAGCGTGGTTTTGCCCACCCCGTTGCGCCCCAGCAGGCAGGTAACTTCCCCGACGACCGCCTCAAAGCTCACCCCGCGCAGAATATGACTTCCGCCGTAGTACTGATTCAGTTCGCTAACCTGTAACATCACCTCTCCTTAACGTCCCAGATAGACGTCAATTACCTGTTCATTGGCCTGTACCTCGCGAAGCGAACCTTCCGCCAGTACCCGCCCCTGATGCAGCACCGTGACGTGGTCGGCGATGGTCTCGACGAAGCCCATATCGTGCTCAACCACCATCAGCGAATGCTTGCCTGCCAGGGTGCGGAACAGCTCGGCAGTGTATTCCGTCTCTGCGTCGGTCATACCGGCGGCGGGTTCGTCCAGCAGTAACAGGTGCGGGTTCTGCACCAGCAGCATGCCGATCTCCAGAAACTGCTTCTGTCCGTGGGAAAGCAGTCCGGCACGGCGATCGCGCTCGCTGCCAAGCCGCAGCAAAACCAGCATCTCATCAATGCGGTCGCGCTGCTCGCCGCTGAGCGTGGCCCGCAGGCTCGCCCAGACGGACCTGTCGGCTTTCATGGCGATTTCGAGGTTTTCCCCTACGGTCAGCGCTTCAAACACGGTCGGCTTCTGGAACTTACGGCCAATGCCCTGACGGGCGATGGCCGCCGGTTCCAGGGCAGTCAGATCGATGGACTGATCGTAAATAGCTTTCCCGCTTTTTGGCCGGGTTTTGCCGGTAATCACGTCCATCAGCGTGGTTTTACCGGCGCCATTAGGGCCAATGATGCAGCGCAATTCTCCGACGCCGATGTTCAGCGAGAGATCGGTCAACGCCTGAAAACCGTCGAAACTGACGTTAATGGCCTCGAGCTGCAACACCGGATCGGTCTGCTCGCGGTAACGGTCGCCCGGTAGCTGGCGGGTAAAGAGTCCTTCAGAGGGCTGCATTAATTCTCTCCCTTACGAAACAGACCGAACACGCCGCGCGGTAAAAACAGCGTCACGGCGATGAAAATCAGCCCCAGAAACAGCTGCCAGTACTCCGGCATCGCCACGGTGAAAAAGCTCTTCGCACCGTTGACCAGCGCCGCGCCAATCACCGGGCCCACCAGAGTGCCGCGTCCACCCAGCGCTACCCAGATGGCCGCTTCAATCGAGTTGGTCGGCGACATTTCACCCGGGTTGATAATGCCCACCTGCGGAACGTACAGCGCTCCCGCCAGGCCACACAGCACGGCGGAAAGCGTCCAGACCAGCAGCTTGAAACCGCGCGGATCGTAGCCGCAGAACGTGAGACGGTTTTCCGCATCGCGCACCGCCGTTAAAATGCGGCCAAATTTACTCTTCGCCAGCGCGTAGCCTGTGCCCAGGGCCAGAAGCAGCAGCACGACCGTTGCGAGAAACAGCGCGATCCGCGTGGTGGTCGCCGTGACGGAAAACCCGAGCAGCGTGGTAAAGCCGGTAAAGCCGTTATTGCCGCCAAAGCCGGTTTCGTTGCGAAAGAACAGCAGCATGCCCGCGTAGGTCAGCGCCTGGGTCATGATGGAGAAATAGACCCCTTTGATCTTCGAGCGAAAAGCAAACCAGCCGAAGACCAGCGCCAGCAGGCCGGGGATCGTCACAATTAACACCAGAGCCCATGCAAAATGCTGCGTTCCCCACCAGAACCAGGGCAGCTCGCTCCACGAGAGAAACGACATAAACGCGGGCAGCCCGTCCCCGGCCGCCTGGCGCATCAGGTACATGCCCATCGCATAGCCGCCCAGGGCGAAGAATATGCCGTGCCCCAGTGAGAGCATACCGGCATAGCCCCAGACCAGATCGAGGGCCACGGCGACAACTGCGTAGCAGAGGAGCTTGCCGATGAGCGTCAACATCCACGTAGAAACGGCCAGCGGATGCGTTGCGGGCAACAGCGCGAGAAAAGGCAGCACCAGCAGCGCCGCAACCAGCAGACTGCCGAAGATTTGCGTGGAGCGCGGTGCCCTGCGCGCCAGTGTTAAGGTCAATGGCTGGCTCATCAGTCTGTCACCCTCCCTTTAAGTGCGAATAACCCCTGCGGACGTTTCTGAATAAACAGAATGATCGCCACCAGAATCAGGATTTTGCCCAGCACGGCGCCCATCTGCGGTTCAAGAATTTTATTGAAGATCCCCAGACCAAAGGCCGCCGCGACGCTACCGGCCAGCTGGCCGACGCCGCCGAGCACCACCACCAGGAACGAATCAATGATGTATCCCTGGCCCAGCTCCGGTCCCACGTTCCCCAGTTGGGACAATGCCACGCCGCCCAGCCCGGCAATGCCGGACCCGAGGCCAAACGCCAGCATATCTACCCGTCCGGTGGGGACGCCGCAGCAGGCCGCCATGCTGCGGTTTTGCGTCACCGCCCGCACGTTCAGCCCCAGACGCGTTTTATTCAGAATGAGCCAGGTGAAGAACAGCACCAGCAGCACAAACCCGAGCACCACAATGCGGTTCCACGGTAGCGTCAGGTTGGCGAAAACCTGCACCCCGCCGGACAGCCAGGCCGGGTTTGCGACCTCAAGGTTCTGGGCGCCGAAGGTCATGCGCACCAGCTGGATGAGCATCAGGCTGATCCCCCAGGTGGCGAGCAGGGTTTCCAGCGGGCGGCCATACAGATGGCGGATCACCGTGCGCTCCAGCACCATCCCGATACCTGCCGTCAGGCAAAACGCCACCGGCAGCGCCACCACCGGATAAAGCGCCAGCCACTGAGGCATCCACTGCGCCATCACCTGCTGCACCATCCAGGTGGCATACGCCCCGAGCATCAGCATTTCGCCGTGGGCCATGTTAATCACCCCCAGCAGACCATAGGTGATAGCCAGCCCGAGCGCGGCCAGCAAGAGTACCGACCCCAACGACAGGCCCATGAAGGCCTGCCCCAGCAGTTCGCCCCACATCAGCCGGTGCTGAATACGGTCCAGGCTCTCAGCGGCGGCGGCACGTACCCGTGCGTCCGGCTCGGTTTGCGCCCGGGTGAACGGCGTCAGCGTGGCCTGAACGTCCGGATCGTCAGACTGTCCCAACAGTTCAACCGCGTTGAGGCGCGTTTCCGCCTGCGGACTCGCCAGCTGAAGATTTGCCAGCGCCAGCCTCAGCGACTGTCGGGTGACGTCATCCGTTTCGCGGTTAGCCCGCTGTTGCAGAAACCCGAGCATATCCGGCTGGGCGTCACGCTGAAGTTGCCGCGCGGCATGACGCCTTTCGGTGACACTGTCACTGACAAGCTGATGCGTCGCCAGCGCCGTGACGGTTAACACGCGCAGCCGGTTGGTCAGCCGCACGGCTTTGGTCGTTCCTTCGGCGCTCTTTGCCGCGCCCAGGGCAACCATTTCGCCGTCGATGCGGGTAAAAGCCTTCTTCTGGCTGTCGGTGTAGAGGTTCTCCTGTTGCAGCGCTTTAAGCAGCGGCAAACGTGCAGGTTCCGGCATGGCTGCCCAGCGGGTCAGCATGGCGGTCTGCTGGCTGCGGCTAGCGGCAACGAAATCATCGGCATCCGATGCCTGCACCATCCCTGGCAGCAGTCCGGTAAGCCACACAATCGCAATAATTATGCGCATGGCGTTCATGACGTCTCTCCCTGGTGGTGGCTTAGTTGCTGGCGGTTTTCATCGGCTGGTCAGGTTTTTTGTCATTCCCGGCGATAAACGGGCTCCACGGCTGAGCGCGTACCGGCTGTTCGGTTTGCCAGACGACGTTGAACTGGCCGTTGCCTTCGATTTCACCAATCATGACGGGCTTATGCAGGTGGTGGTTGGTGGCATCCATGGTCAGCGTAAAGCCGGACGGCGCGTTGAACGACTGGCCCGCCATTGCCGCGCGCACTTTGTCCACGTCGGTTGTCCCCGCTTTTTCAACCGCCTGCGCCCACATATGCAGGCCGACATAGGTCGCTTCCATCGGATCGTTGGTGACGACGGTATCGGCATTCGGCAGCTTATGGGCTTTCGCGTAGGCTTTGTAGGCCGCGACAAAAGTCTGGTTGGTCGGGTTATCGACGGATTCAAAGTAGTTCCACGCCGCCAGGTTACCCACCAGCGGTTTGGTATCAATGCCGCGCAGTTCTTCCTCGCCCACCGAGAACGCCACCACCGGCACGTCCGTGGCTTTCAGCCCCTGGTTCGCCAGCTCTTTATAGAAAGGCACGTTGGAATCACCGTTGATGGTTGAGACCACCGCCGTTTTACCGCCCGCGGAGAATTTCTTGATACTGGCGACAATGGTCTGGTAATCGCTATGACCAAACGGGGTGTAGACCTCTTCAATATCTTTATCTTCCACGCCTTTCGAGTGCAGGAAGGCGCGGAGGATCTTGTTCGTGGTGCGCGGGTAAACGTAGTCCGTTCCCAGCAGGAAGAAGCGTTTCGCGCTGCCGCCGTCCTCGCTCATCAGGTACTCCACCGCCGGGATCGCCTGCTGGTTTGGCGCCGCGCCGGTATAGAAGACGTTAGGTGACATCTCTTCACCTTCATACTGCACCGGATAGAACAGCAAACCGTTCAGCTCCTCAAAAACCGGCAGAACTGATTTGCGCGATACGGAGGTCCAGCAGCCAAACACCACGGCGACCTTATCCTGGCTCAGAAGCTGGCGGGCCTTTTCGGCAAACAGCGGCCAGTTGGATGCCGGGTCAACCACCACCGGCTCCAGCTTTTTCCCGAGCACGCCGCCTTTGGCGTTGATTTCGTCGATGGTCATCAGGGCGACATCTTTCAGGGGCGTTTCTGAAATGGCCATCGTGCCGGAGAGTGAGTGCATGATCCCGACTTTAATGGTCTCTGCGGCCTGGACGCCAAAACTGACCCCCATGGCGACCACGGAGGCGGACAAGGCGAACGCTTTTATAAAGGTACGACGGTGCATATTTTCACTCCTGAAAAAGAAAGCTGTGCGAAGACGTCCGTTACCGCCCGGACGCAGAAAAAGTAACGTCAGTTTCAGGAGAGCAAAAAGGGTGCCAGGTTGCAGAGGCAGGATTTAAACGGGTTCGAAGAGAGGATCTACGGGAAACGACTCAGAATGGTACAGCGCTGCACTGTAATAATGCAGCGCTGTGAACGATGTTACCAGACGTCGCCGGCGATTTGCGTCACCAGGCGAACTTTATCCCACTGCTGGGCTTCGCTCAGGCTGTTACCCTCTTCCGTGGAGGCAAATCCGCACTGTGGGCTGAGGCAAATCTGCTCTTTCGCCACGTAGCGCGCGGCCTCTTCCAGACGCGCTTTCACCCCTTCCGGGTTCTCCAGTTCACCGTGCTTGGTGGTGATTAGCCCCAGAACCACCTGCTGTTTACCCGGGCGCACAAAACGCAGTGGCGCAAAGTCGCCGCTACGGTCGTTGTCGTACTCCAGGAAGAACGCGTCGACGTTCACCGTACCGAACAGCACCTCCGCCACCGGCTCATAGCCGCCTTCGGAAATCCAGGTTGAGCGGAAGTTGCCGCGGCAGACGTGTAGCCCGATGGTCAGATCGTCCGGTTTGCCCTCCAGCGCCTTATTCAGCACCCGGGCATAGGTTCGGGCAAGTTCGTCTGCATCATCACCGCGCTCGCGGATCTGCCGGCGCTGGTCTTCTGAACAAAGGTAGGCCCAGACGGTGTCATCCAGTTGCAGATAGCGGCAGCCTGCATCGTAAAAGGCCCGAATGGCATCGCGCCAGGTGGTCGCCAGATCGTCAAAGTAATCTTTCAGATCCGGGTAGACCGTGGCATCAATATCCTTGCGGCCACCGCGGAAGTGCAGCACGCTCGGGCTCGGAATAGTCATCTTCGGCTGTGCGTTACCGCTGATGCTTTTGAGGTAGCGGAAATCTTCCAGCATAGGATGATCGCCGAAGCCCAGTTTGCCCGTTACGCGCACGCCATGGGCTTTGGTCTGCACCCCGTTGAACTGAATGCCCTGCTGCGAATCATAACGCTCTACGCCCTGTAGCCCGTCAAAGAAGTCAAAGTGCCACCAGGCGCGGCGGAATTCACCGTCCGTTACCACATGCAGACCGCAGGCGCACTGCTGCTCGACAACATGGCGAATGGCCTCGTCCTCAACCGCGCGAAGCTGACCGGCATCGATCTCACCGCTGGCAAATTGCAGACGGGCCTGTTTAACAGAATCCGGGCCTAAAAAACTGCCGACTACATCGGCGCGGTACGGGGCGTGGTGTCGCTGCATGGAAATCTCCTCTGTCTGTCGGCGTTAATTGCCCACAGTGATAATTCATTTCTTGAATCTTTAGACTTCTGGATGTCTAAACGTCCTGAAAAGATGTCATACCGGCTCGCCGCCGACAAACGAGAAAATTTCATCTGTGTTGAAATAAATTCATGTTCATAGGGTGGGTGATGAAGATCCCGCAAACGCGAACCGCTCATCTTCCCAGCCGGTGATGCCCCCGAGCATAATCTTGACCGGCAGACCCAGACGCGCCAGCTTCAGCGCCGCCCTGTCCGCCCCGTTGCAGTGCGGGCCTGCACAATAGACGACAAACAGCGTGCCCTCTGGCCACGCTTTCATCCGCTCGGCGGTGATCTGGCTCCAGGGTAAATGCAGCGCGCCGGGCAGATGCCGCCGGGCAAAATGTTCAGGTTTTCCGACAACGTGCAGCAGAACAAAGTCCTGCTCACCGCTGGAGACCGCATGATGGACATCGGCGCAGTCCGTCTCGACGCTCAGACGACGCAGGAAATGCCCCACGGCTTCCTGCGGTTCAGCAGCCGGAAATTCAGTAACATAGCTCATGAATCTTCCTCATTTATGGTGTTTGTGTTAACACTACTCTATCCCTTAATTCAGCCCATGAATGCGTCCGCCTATGCCAGAAAACAGCAAAAAGATGACAAACTTAAGACATCACTCGCCGCGTGCGGTCGTGCTGGCATATGACGGTTTATGTACCTTTGAGTTTGGCGTGGCGGTAGAGATCTTTGGCTTGCCGCGCCCGGAGATGGGCGAGGACTGGTATCAGTTCGCCGTGGCGAGCGTGGATGACGGCGAGCTCCGGGCAACGGGCGGGATCCGTATTCTGGCCGATGGCGATCTGCGTCTGCTGGAGACGGCGGATCTGGTTGTCGTACCCGGCTGGCGAGGGCTGGACGAACCCGTACCCGACGCGCTCTGCCAGGCGCTCCGCGCGGCGCATGCCCGCGGCTGCCAGCTACTCTCAATCTGTTCTGGCGTTTTCGTTCTGGCAGCCTCAGGCCTGCTTGACGGGCGGAAGGCAACCACCCACTGGCGCTACACGCAAGCTCTGAAAGCACGCTATCCCGCTATCACCGTGGTTGAGGATGTGCTGTACCAGGACGAAGGCGATATTCTCACTTCCGCAGGCAGCGCCGCGGGGATTGATCTGTGCCTGCACGTGGTGCGCCGGAATTACGGTATTGAAGCGGCAAACCGCGTGGCGCGTCGGCTGGTGATCCCGCCCCATCGGGACGGCTCGCAAACCCAGCAGCTTAGCCGACCGGTGGCTCAGTTGCGGGAGAGCCAGCGCCTGGGCCAGCTGTTTGATTATCTTCACCAGCATCTGGCCGTTTCCCATACCGTCGAATCGCTGGCCCTGCGGGTGGGTATGAGTCAGCGCACCTTTCTGCGCCGTTTCCAGGACGCGACCGGAACAACGCCCGCGCGCTGGTTATTAACTGCGCGATTGCAGCGGGCAAAAGATTATCTCGAAAACAGTCGGCTCAGCATCGACAATATTGCGGAACAAACCGGATTTGGACAAAGCGGCACGCTGCGCCACCATTTCCGGCAGCAATTTGCGCTTTCGCCCGCGCAATATCGCAAACAATTTTCACAGCCGGTACGATAAACGGGCAAAAAAAAACCGCCATAATCTGGCGGTAAATGCTTGCATGGATAGATTTGTATTTTGGTATCTACGCTCCGGTATTCCATACCGGGATGTGGATCATCTGCAATCTACCACTGTGAGCCTCAACGAAGCATAAACGAATCGATTAACCCGCTTTGGTATTAATTTGCAGATAACGCATCAGCCCCTGCTCTGCACTCTGGCGGGCATCATCATTAATCGCTTCGAGATAAAACGCACGAGAGACCCCATACGGCGCCTGCTCGGATGGATAAACGGCGAACTGGAAGGTTTTGCCCCTCGCCTTATTGGTACAGCCCAGCTCCCAGCGATCTTCACTTACCTGGGTGCTATTACATTCGACACGGCCGTAATCGCTGGTTAAATACGATCCGACACGGCTTTTTGCTGACTGAATATATTCTGGTTCTTCATTTGAATAGATGCTGGCCGCAGCACCCACCGCAACCACTACGCCCAGAAGTGATAGCACGATTATTTTTTTCATTTATTCGATCCAATCCTTAGCCAGAAAAATCTTATTGTAAATGATTTCCCAATAAATCTAGCTTCTCTTTGCATACCAGAAATGGGAGTTTACAACGGCGATATTGCTTTTAAGAATAGTCTTAAGTGAGTTTTATTGCGACCACAATTTTTGACAGTCTATTTTCTCAAATTTAAACAGTCGAATAATTACTCTATGAAATTATCCCTACGATGACCGTAGCGTATTTTCAGGGGATAAAGGATGTTCAGAAAAGAATTTTCGCTACTGCTGGTGATTAGCGCCCTGTTCTCAGGGCAGATTATGGCGGAGCACAAAGGGCATGAATTTGTGTATGTGAAAAACGCCGACCATCAGCTTCGTCATGAAGCTGACAGCGACGAGTTACGCAGCGCGGCTGAGGAGTCTGCGGAGGGGTTGCGCGAGCACCATGCCTGGCAGAAATCGCGCAAACCGGATACCCACTCTGCGGGTTAGCTGCCTTTACGCTTCGGCAGGGTCTTCATCAAATCGTCAGGGCTGACGGAGGCCACAATGCTTCCCGGCGGCGGCATTTTGAAGATGTGATTCTTCATCTTGCCGATAACGTGCATTTCACACGGACGGCAGTCAAACTTCAGCGTCAGCACTTCATCGCCATTCACCAGCTGCATCGGCGTCGCTTTCCAGCTTTTAATATTGCCTTTCGCCTGTTTCGGACAAAGGTTAAAGGCAAACCGCAGGCAGTGTTTGGTGATCATCACCGGCACATCGCCCTTCTCTTCATGCGCTTCATACGCGGCGTCAATCAGCTGCACGCCGTGACGATGGTAAAACGCACGCGCTTTGTGGTTGTAAACGTTCGCGAGGAACGAGAGATGCGTGTCCGGGTAGACCGGCGCAGGCACCGTTTCGGCCTTACGGCTGCCGCGCGGATAGTTTGCCAGCCGTGCTTCATCCAGCATCTCTGCCGTTTCACGGCGGAACTGGTTCAGCAGGCTGTTCGGCACGAACAGCGCGTCCGGCAGATTCACCTCAATATTGCGCGCGTAATAAATGGTCTGCCCCAGCTTCGCCACGCCATCCTTGAGGTTGCTAAGCGCTTTCTCCGCATTGTTCGCCACCTCGAACAGGCCGTCGAGCGTATGCGTCACGCTGATACCGTCTTCGCAGGTCATGGTCAGGATCAGCTGCTCTTCCCAGCCCCCCAGCGCGATATCCACCGCAATGCGGCGCTCGCTGGAGGTCTTGAGCAAGGCCTGCTGCCAGTTGTGATCCAGGTTACGGTTAAGCGCCGCATTAGGACGGACTTTGTAGAGATCGGCAGGCATTTCGTTCGGCCAGACGCGATAGCGATTTTCGCCGGTTTTCTCCACCGTATTGGCACGGAAACCCACCACTTCACGTTTGATCATCACGTTGAGACCATCGCCATTCGCCAGCGGCTCTGTAACCTGAACGTCAAGATGATCTTTCGCCACTTTCAGCACTTCACCCACCGGCAGGCCGATAAACTTCGGTGAATCGAACGCGCCAATATCCCCTTTACGGGCATTCACGAAATAGTCCGTGCTGCCGCGGTGGAAGGTCTTGTCCGTCGACGGAATAAAGAAATGCTCTGTACGACCGGCGGACGCGCGCGCCAGGTCACCGCGATCGTCGATGATGGCATCCAGCATCTGACGATAATGGGCGGTGATATTTTTCACGTAGCTCATGTCCTTGTAGCGCCCTTCAATTTTGAAGGAGCGTACACCGGCATCAATCAGCGCGCCGAGGTTGGCCGTCTGATCGTTATCTTTCATCGACAGCAGGTGCTTTTCGAATGCCACCAGGCGGCCCTGATCGTCTTTCAGGGTATACGGCAGACGGCAGGCCTGAGAGCAGTCGCCCCGGTTCGCGCTGCGCCCCGTCTGGGCGTGAGAGATATTACACTGCCCGGAATAGGCCACACACAGCGCACCGTGGATAAAGAATTCAATGGTCGCGTCGGTCGCCTGGTGGATATCGCGGATCTGGTTCAGGTTCAGCTCGCGCGCCAGCACAATCTGCGTAAACCCGACGTCCGAAAGAAACTTCGCCTTCTCAACGGTGCGGATATCGCACTGGGTGCTGGCGTGCAGCTCAATCGGCGGGATATCCAGTTCCAGAACGCCCATATCCTGAACGATCAGGGCGTCAACGCCGGTCTGGTAGAGATCGGTAATCAGACGCTGCGCGGGCTCAAGCTCATCATCATGAAGAATGGTGTTCAGGGTCACGAACACCTTCGCCCCGAAACGGTGGGCGAACGGGACCAGCTCGGCAATGTCGCGCAGGCTGTTGCTGGCGTTATGACGGGCGCCGAAGCCAGGGCCGCCAATGTAGACGGCATCCGCCCCGTGAAGAATAGCTTCACGGGCAATGGCGGCGTCGCGGGCCGGGCTTAGCAGTTCAAGATGATGGGAGTGCAGGCGCATACTTCGTCGTTATCCGTTATGGTCAAAATGGCGGCTATTGTAGTCAGAAGTCTGTGCCAGTGAAACCGTTTTGCGACGCTTTAGCGGGGATAATGGATCAGAGAGTGAAAATGCACAGTCCGGGCGCTGCTGTTGCGGTATGCGTGCGGTTTGTCGCCGGCAAAACGCACGCCGGAATCAGCGTATAGCGTGCGCCAGACACCGTCGATCTGCATGTCCAGCTCACCGCTTATCACCACCACGTGTTCGATCACCCCGGCTTCGTGCGGCGTGGACTCACTCAGCGCGCCGGGCGACAGGGTGATGGAGAAATGGTCGAACTTAAGCTGTTCATCCCAGGGGAAAAGCGGTTTCACCACCATCGCCTGCTGCTGCGGATCGAACACCGCCTGCGATTCGCTCTCTGGAGTGATAAACGCCGAAAAAGGTACGTTCAGCCCGGTGGCGATTTTCCACAAGGTAGAGACCGTCGGGCTGGACTCATTGCGTTCGATTTGCCCAAGCATCGCTTTCGACACGCCCGTCTCTTCCGCCAGTTTCGACAGGCTCCAGCCCCGCGCCTGACGCAGCGCTTTCAGTGTGGTTGCCAGGTGTTGAGTGATATCCATAGTTCCTCCCGTTGCGGCAAAGCATACCACTTGTACGCTATAGCGCACAGTGATACCTTATCCCGGACGTTATAACGCACAACGGAGTTTCCATGCGATCGACTGCCTCTCTCTTTCCTGCCGTGCTGGCCGGTTTTGTTGCCGTTCTGGTGGGCTATGCCAGCTCTGCCGCCATTATCTGGCAGGCGGCTGCGGCGGCTGGCGCCAGTACACAGCAAATTGCCGGATGGATGACCGCGCTGGGGCTCGGGATGGGGATCAGCACGCTGGCATTGTCGTGGTGGTATAAAGCCCCGGTGCTGACCGCCTGGTCGACGCCCGGCGCGGCGCTGCTCGCCACCAGCCTGCAAGGCGTGACGCTGGCGGAAACCATCGGGGTATTTATATTCGCGAATGCGCTGATTCTGCTGTGCGGCGTCACCGGCCTGTTTGCCCGGTTGATGAAACTGATCCCGCACTCGCTTGCCGCCGCTATGCTGGCGGGCGTGCTGTTACAGTTTGGCCTGAAGGCATTCAGCAATCTTGAGGGACACATTTTTCTTTGCGGCAGTATGCTGGCCGCCTGGCTGGTAGCCAAAGCCGTCGCGCCCCGGTACGCCATTGTCGCCACGCTGCTGGTGGGTGTCCTCGTGGCCTGGGCCGGAGGTGACGTTGTCACGAACAGGATGACGTTATCGGTCATCATGCCGGAATTCATTGCCCCTGCATTCACCATCACCAGCCTGCTCAGCATCGGCTTACCCTTCTTCCTGGTGACCATGGCGTCGCAGAATGCGCCCGGCTTCGCCACCATGCAGGCATCGGGCTATCCGCTGGCGGTCTCACCGCTGATCGTTGCCACCGGCGGGCTGGCACTGCTGTTATCCCCCTTCGGCGTTTATTCTATATGCATCGCCGCCATCACTGCCGCCATCTGCCAGAGCCCGGACGCCCATCCGGATGCCAGTAAACGCTGGCTGGCCGCGGCGGCGGCTGGCGGGTTTTATCTGCTGGCGGGGGTGTTCGGCGGGTCGATTTCCGGGCTGATGGCCGCCCTGCCGCTGAGCGGCATCCAGACGCTGGCCGGGCTGGCCCTGCTCGGCACTATCAGCGGGAGTTTGTATCAGGCACTGAACCATGGAGCAGAACGCGACGCGGCGATCGTTACCTTCCTGATGACCGCCAGCGGCGTCACGCTCCTGGGAATTGGCTCCGCCTTCTGGGGGCTGGTGCTGGGTGGGATCTGTTACGCCGTCTTCTCACGCCTTCGCCGCGCGTAGCTGTGACGGCGTGATGCCGGTCATGCTGCGAAAACGGTTACTGAAATGGCTGGCGGAGTTAAATCCACAGGCCAGCGCGATGTCGGTGAGCGGCGTGGTCGTGTGCTGCACCAGCGCTTTGGCCTTCTCCATGCGGCGCTGCATGACATACTGATGCGGCGCCAGCCCCATCGACTGGCGGAACATCCGCGCGAAGTGATACTCACTGAGTGCGGCCTGGCCCGCCAGTTCCGCCAGCGTTAAGGGTTGCGCCAGGTTTTCCTCGATAAAGGCCAGCACGTTGCGCAGCACAAACGGCGATAACCCGCCGGTCACCACCGGCAGCTTCCATTGTACGCTGGAATAGTGCTGGACCAAATGCGTCAGCAATAAGGTCGACGCGGTGCTCAGGGTGAGCTGATTGGCGTTTTGCTGCCAGTCGCAGCCGAGCAAAAACTGGCGATAAAGGGCGGTGATTTTCGGATCGCTGCCGAAGATTTTTTCCTCAAGCGTCAGCGATAGCGGTCGTTTATCCCAGATTTTCTCCCCCACATCCCGCAGGTGTTCATCGGTGCAGTAAAGGTGCACGAACGACAGGTCGTCACGAATATCCCATGTGGATTCGCTCTCTTCCGGCATCAGACAAAAACGGTCCGGCCCGCCGCCATTTTTCCAGCCACCCGGCGTTTTTTGATAGCTTTCATAACCATCCGCCACGTACAGGCTAAGGGTGTGATGGTTGCTTTTCACGGTGATCGTGTCGTGCTTGTTGTACCACGCCGCCAGTTGAATGCCAGTATTGAGCGCGACGGTTTCCCGCAGCACTGCATTTTGTTGGCGTAACGTTTCAAAGGTGTCGTAAACGAGAGACATGGCCGTAAACAGGTGATTAATCAGACTGTCAGTCTAAGAAGTGTTGCAGCCTGTTACCAGCCATCGCGCGAGAAAAAAGCGCAAGAATTTGCAAGTCTGACGCAAGACGATGAAAGCCGGGCCCCCCTTCTTTCGCCACACTGTTGTTTTTCGCGGTATGAGAAGAGAGAAACCATGAACGCATTACTCTATGGGCTGGTCGTTGTGATCTGGGGCACGACCTGGATCGCCATTTTTTTGCAACAGGGGCCGGTTGCAGCGCCGGTCTCCATTTTCTGGCGCTTCGCCGTGGCCAGCGCCACGATGATGATCGTCCTGGTCGCCCTTCGCCGCCTGCGCAGGCTGGCGCTGCGGGATCATCTCTATTGCATGCTTCAGGGCTGCTGCGTTTTCTGTTTCAACTTCTGGTGCTTTTATACCGCTGCCGCCCATATCAATACCGGCCTTGAGTCGGTGATTTTCTCGATGGCCGTGCTGTATAACGCCATCAACAGCTTTATCTTCTTCGGCCAGCGCCCACCCGCACGCTTCTGGACGGCGGCAGCGCTGGGGCTTATCGGGATCATTACCCTGTTCTGGAACGATCTGCTCGCCAGTGGCTGGAGCGCGTCGTTGCTCGCGGGCATCGGGCTTTCCGCCCTCGGCACCTACGGCTTCTCGCTGGGGAATATGATCAGCATGCGTCATCAGCGAAACGGGCTGGAAACTATGACCACCAACGCCTGGGCGATGCTGTACGGCACCGTCGTGATGGGCCTTATCGCGCTCTTCAGGGGCGATAGCTTTATGCCGGAATGGACGGTGAGCTATATGGGGGCGCTGCTCTATCTTGCGCTGTTTGGCTCGGTGATTGCCTTCGGCGCCTACTTTACGCTGGTAGGCCGCATTGGTCCCGGTAAAGCCGCGTACAGCACCCTGCTGTTCCCGCTGGTGGCGCTGTCGATTTCAACGGTGTACGAGGGTTACGTGTGGCATCTCAATGGGATCGTCGGCCTGCTGTTGATACTGGGCGGGAATATGGTGATGTTTACGAAGCCGGAAACCTGGTTCCGCCGCCTGCGGACGGCATAAAAAAACGGCCTGCGAAAATGCAGGCCGTTTTTATTATTTTGTTGTCTGATGGACATCAAACATGGTGGCATCCGTCGCCATGTCATCCACAACCTGCTTCAGGGTGCCGAAGCCCATTGGCGTATTCTCGTTCGCCAGCTCTTTCCCTTCACCCTTACGAACAACCTTAATCACTGGTTTGTTCGTGGCCGCATCGATTAACTCACCTTCGAAGAACAGATGCGTATCCATGGTACGATGGCCCGTTGCCATCTGCGTCCCCGCAACCAGCAGCGCCACAGGCACCACTTCATAGAACTGCAAACCTTCTTTGTCTGAGCTCACACCCGTGATGGCGCCGCGGAAGATCAGGCTATGTTTGCCCGGCGTCGTCACAATCGGCTTACGCTGGCCAATCGCGGTTTTCAGTTTGGTATTGGTATAATTCAACAGCTCATCAAGCGTTTTTTGCCCAAGCTGAGTGGTCGGTTTTGGCGTCGGATAATAGGTTATCGGCGTCCAGATAATGCTGTCGTAATTCGCCTCATTATAGGACGGGTCAACCCAACGCAGGGTTGGCTTCCCGGTTGCAGATTTCATCTCCTGCAAGCCGGAGTAATCTTTTAAAAAGCCTGAATATTGATCGGGGGCTGCGACTTTTGACGCACAGCCGGAAAGGGCCAACAGACCAGAAAGCACTGCAACTTTAAAAAAAGTGTGAGTACGCATGATGGTATTCCATGTTATCTGCAAGTATGCACTTGAAGTTATAACAAAAAACCGGGCGATGTGTTGTGGCAAAAAATGACGAAGACAGCACAAATAGCGAAAAAACTGCCCGACCGAAACCGGGCAGTGAAAAATTACTCCTTAAGGTCCACTTGCCAGAACAGGTGCTTGCCGAAGGGATCGATTTCATAGCCCGTGACCTCTTTACGGACTGGCTCAAAAATCGTCGAGTGGGCAATCATTACCGCCGGCATTTGATCGTGCATCATCTGCTGCGCCTGCTTGTACAGCGCCACGCGTTTTTCGCGATCGGTTATCGATTTAGCTTCGGCAATCAGGTTATCAAACGGCTTATAGCACCATTTGGCCGAGTTCGACCCGCCGTTGGCGGACGTACAGGTAAACAGCGGGCCGAAGAAGTTATCCGGATCGCCCGTCGCCGTTGTCCAGCCCATCAGTGCGGCCTGATGCTCCCCGCCCTTCACGCGCTTCAGGTATTCGCCCCATTCGTAGGTCACGATTTTGGTCTGCACGCCCACTTTCGCCCAGTCCGCCTGGATCATCTCCGCCATACGCTTCGCGTTCGGGTTATACGGCCGCTGCACGGGCATGGCCCACAGATCGATGCTTACGCCGTTGGCAAATCCCGCCTCCTTTAGCAGCGCTTTCGCTTTTTCTGGATCGTAATCGTAGTCTTTCAGCTCGCTGTCGGCACTCCAGACGCCAGGCGGCAGCAGGTTTTTCGCCGCCGTGCCGGTGCCGTGGAACACCGCCTCAATGATGGCGGGTTTGTTAATCGCCATCGCCAGCGCCTGGCGCACTTTTACGTTATCCAGCGGTGGCTTTTGCGTGTTAAACGCCAGGAAACCGGTATTCAGACCGGCCTTGCTCATCAGGTTGATGTCTTTGTTAGCCTTCATACGCGGCAGGTCCGCCGGGTTCGGGAACGGCATCACCTGGCACTCATTCTTCTCGACTTTGGCAAAACGCACCGAGGCGTCCGGCGTGATGGTGAACACCAGACGATCCAGCTTCGATTTTCCCTGCCAGTAGTCAGGGAAAGCGGTAAAGAGGATGCGGGAATCCTTCTGATATTGCGCCAGCTTAAACGGCCCGGTGCCAATCGGCTGCATATCGACCTTTTCTGGCGTGCCCGCTTTCAGCATGGCATCGGCATACTCCGCCGACAGAATGGAGGCAAAGTACCACGCCAGATCAGCGACAAACGGCGCTTCCGGATGCGCCAGGGTGAAGCGCACGGTGCGATCGTCAACTTTATCAATGGCGGTAATCAGGCTGCCGAACTCCAGACTTTCGAAGTTGGAATAACTGCCGTTGGAGACGTTATGGTAGGGATGATTCACATCCTTCTGGCGCATAAACGAGAAAATCACGTCGTCCGCGTTGAAGTCGCGCGTCGGCGTGAACAGCTTATTACTGTGGAATTTCACCCCTTTGCGCAGGTGGAAGGTGTAGATCTTGCCATCCTCGCTTACCTCCCAGCTTTCCGCCAGGCTCGGCACCAGTTCGGTAGTGCCCGGTTTGAAATCGACCAGACGGTTATAAACCGGTACGGCGCTGGCGTCCACGCTGGTCCCCGACGTATAGAGCTGAGGATTGAAATTTTCCGGCGATCCTTCGGAGCAATACACCAGCGTTTTTGCCGCGACGGTGGAACTGACCGTCAGCGCAGCAAGCGCCAGCGTTATCATTGTGAATGTGCTTTTCATCATTTATTCCTGTCTTTTTAATTCGACGGCTAATTACTTCTTTTGCCATTTCATAAATAACATTAAAGTGATGGCGCAAACACATGAAAAATAAATACAGAAGGAAACACTATGGGCTCAGAACTCTCCAGACAATTAACCCAACGCTTTTTCCGCTATCTCGCCATCACCAGCCAGAGCGACCCGAAAGTCAAAACCCTGCCCTCCACCCCGGGTCAGCACGACATGGCGCGGGAGCTGGCGAAGGAGCTGAAAACGCTGGGGTTAGATGATATTGTGATAGATGAGTTCGCCACCGTTACCGCCGTGAAAAAAGGCAATGTTCCCGGCGCGCCGCGGATTGGTTTTATTACCCATATCGACACCGTCGACGTCGGTTTATCCCCGGATATTCATCCACAAATATTAACGTTTACGGGGAATGATCTCTGCCTGAATAAAGAGAAAGATATTTGGCTGCGCGTAAATGAGCACCCGGAAATTCTGGCTTATCCTGCTGAGGAGATTATTTTCAGCGACGGAACCAGCGTATTAGGCGCAGATAATAAAGCGGCCGTCACCGTGGTCATGACGGTGCTGGAAAACCTCACCGCTGAACATAAGCATGGCGATATTGTGGTGGCGTTTGTGCCCGATGAAGAGATTGGCCTGTGTGGCGCGAAAGCGCTGGATTTGAAGCGCTTTGACGTCGATTTTGCCTGGACCATCGACTGCTGCGAGCTGGGGGAGATTGTTTACGAGAACTTTAACGCGGCGGCGGCTGAAATTCGCTTTACCGGCGTCACGGCTCACCCGATGTCCGCCAAAGGGGTGCTGGTCAATCCGCTGCTGATGGCAACGGATTTCATCAGCCATTTCGATCGCCGGCAAACCCCGGAATGCACCGAGGGGCGCGAAGGTTATATCTGGTTTAACGGCATCCAGGCCGGGCAGAACGAAGCGATACTGAAAGCCAATATTCGTGATTTTGACAAAGATGGTTTCGCCGCCCGCAAGCAGCACATTGCCGATGTGGCGGCGCAAATAGCCGCGCAGCATCCCACGGCAAACGTGGAATACCGCATTGAGGATACCTACAGCAATATCAGCAATGCGATTGGCGAAGACCGCCGCGCGATCGACCTGATGTTCGAGGCGATGGAATCGCTCGGCATCACCCCAAAACCGATCCCCATGCGCGGTGGCACGGATGGAGCGGCCCTGTCAGCCAAAGGCCTGCTCACCCCGAACTTCTTCACCGGCGCCCATAACTTCCACTCGAAGTTTGAGTTTTTACCGCTGTCGTCGTTCGAGGCCTCCTGTCGCACTGCCCTGCAACTCTGTCTGCTGGCCGCGCGTTAAGCGGGCTTGCGTGCGAGCATGGTGGCGAAGCGCAACTTGATACGGTTCCCGTTGGCATCGGTACGGTGGAGTTCCCCCACCTCTTCGTTGTATTTGATCAGCTCCCAGCCTTCATAGTAGTTGCTCAGTTCACCGGTTTTGAAGGCAAACGGGAAGCCGACGGTGCACGGATAATCCTCCGTATCCATGGCGGCAACGATCAGGTTATAGCCGCCTGGTTTAGTGCAACGCTGCATATTGGCGATAAGGCCAGGGATGGTATTCGCTTCGAGGAACATCAACACGACGGTGGAAAGAATAAAATCATATTCGCCGTCAAAGGTCAGGTTGTTCAGATCCTTAATCGCCGTTTGCAGATTCGCGATCCCTTCCGCCGCCTTAATGCGCTCTATGTTATCGATGCTCATCGGGTTTTTATCCCACGCCGTCACGTCATAGCCGTTGGCAGCGAGGTAGAGGCTGTTGCGGCCATTTCCGCAACCGAGATCGAGCGTTTTACCCGGCTTAACAATGTCCGCGCTGAGCAGCACCTCTGAGTGCGTGCGGGTCAGCCCATATTTCTCAGTAAAGTAGTTTTCATCGACAGTCATTATTTTTCCTCAGATTGCATAAGCAGTGCCTTATCAGCGCGCACCAGAAGTTTGCCCTGCATCAGCAAGATAAAAGTACGGACCAGCAGCATCGCGATGATGACGTTGGTGAAAATAAACAGGGGAACCGCGAGGGCATGAAAGAACCCTGACGGACTGCTCTGCCCCAGATGTAAACCGGTGGTCGCCAGCGCCGACACCCCGAACGAGAAGCTCCAGAACGACGCGTTGAACGGCTGCGACAGATACCACGGCATCAGACGCAGCATAAACAGGAGTTGCAACAGGCCATAGCCGAATAGCATTTTGGCGAAGGTGTCCGCTTCGCCGCCGTTGACGCTAAACCAGGCGCTACAGGCCACCAGGGCAGGCGCAAGCTGGATACCGAGCGAGGTACGAAGGGCAGCGGGCAGTTCGCCCGCGCTGCGCAGGCGTTGCAAAATGACCGGCTCCAGGCTCAGCCAGGAAAAGACCCCGGCACCAAGGAACACCAGCCCCGCGTCGTGGAAGCCTAGCGCACCGCAGGCCATCGCGCTGATAAAATTGTTCGCTACCGTCGGCAGATACAGTCCCGGCGTCGTGGCTTCTTCCGGATGCTTGCCGCGCCACAGCCCGGCGCTTTGCCAGGCGGCATACGCAAGCTGGATCACCACGCCCACGCTAAACAACCCCAGCGCCAGCGGGCGATACCACGGCACAAAGCCGATGGCCACCAGCAGCGTTGTGGCAGGAAACAGGCTGACAAAACTGCTCATTACCGGATGCCGCATCTCGGCCAGCACGCTATGTGGAAACCGTACCGCACGGGTAAGAAACGCCACGCTCAGAAGGAACCAGATCCCCACCGCCAGCGCCACCAGGATCTCGCCCGGCCAGCGCGTCACCGGCCAGATGGTGCCGGCGTAACGCCAGGCGAACCCCATGCCTATGGTCCCGAGGACCATACCGAAATACCCGGCGGGCAAGTTAAGAACGCGTTGGTTTTGGTTATGCATTTTTTTTAAACTTTAAAATGTATTTTAAATGCCATTTTAAGGGGTTTCCTGAGCGGACGCCAGCACTTCGAAAAACCAAAACTTTGCTACGTTTATTGAAAGGCTTTTCAGGGATAACACGATGACAAAATATCGGCTTAGCAATGAAACGCGTCTCTGGCGCTGGCAGGACGGATCAACGCCGTGCACAACGCCTCTCAGACAAATTATTGCCGTGAAGGATTTTAACGATGTGACCAGCGGGACTAAAGGCGGTTGGGTTGAGGATGAACACGCGCTCGCCCAGGATGGGGATTGCTGGGTTTACGATGAAAACAGCGTGGTGTTTGCCGGGGCCAGGATATCCGGTAACGCCCGCCTCACCCAACCCTGCATCGTAAGCCACCGCGCACACGTTGGCGGCAACGGCTGGCTTGACGCGGCAGAGGTGAGTCACGGGGCGGTAATAAGTGACAACGTCACCATTCAGCACTCCACCGTACGCGGGGAATGCCGTATCGCGGGTGACGCGCGGGTGCTGCATAACAGCCTGGTAATTGCAGCCAAAGGGCTGACACCCGACCGTGAGCAGATCCTGCAAATTTATGACCGAGCCACGGTCAGCCAGTCGCGTATTGTGCATCAGGCGCAAATCTACGGCGATGCCATGGTGACCTGGGCCTTTGTTGAGCACCGCGCCGAGGTGTTCGATCGCGCCATTATTGAGGGCAACGGGCTGAATAACGTCTGGGTGTGCGACTGCGCCAAAGTGTACGGCAACGCCCGTCTGCTGGCCGGTCTGGAGGATGATGCCATCCCGACCGTGCGGTACAGTTCACAGGTCGCGGAAAACGCCCTCGTCGAAGGCAACTGCGTCATTAAACACCACGTATTAATAGGCGGCGAGGCGTGGTTACGCGGCGGGCCGATCCTGATTGATGACAAAGTGGTCATTCAGGGGCGGGCGCGTATCAGCGGCGATGTCCTGATTGAGCATCAGGTGGAAATAACGGACGATGCGGTTATCGAGGCGCTGGAGGGTGAAAGCATTCACGTCCGGGGAGCCAAAGTGATCAACGGCGACACGCGGATCACCCGGACGCCGCTGCTGGGGGCGCTATAGCGGGAAGATTCTGGCGTACAGGTTCACGTCATCGTAGCGACCGTTGAGCATTTCCGCTTCCCGCAAACAACCTTCCAGCGTGAAACCGTTGCGCTGCGCCACCCGGTTACTGCTCTGGTTATCCACGCGACACTTGATCACAAAACGGCGGATCTCACCGCGCTCAACGTAATAGCGCATAAACGCCTGGAGCGCCTGAGAAAGAATACCCTGCCCCTGATGCGCTTCGTCAAGCCAGTAGCCGATATACCCGGCCTTATTCGCAGGCTCGATCGCGTTGAAGGAGAGCACGCCTATCAGCTCGTCATTCATAAAAATCAGGAACATTTTGGCGTAACCGCGCTGGTGCAACATCTGGTTGCTCTGCACGTTGCGGCGCGTGTCCTCTTCGCTGCCGACATGCTGCGCCCAGTCAAAGGCGGTTTGCAGCCAGGTTTTGTTTTTGATTACGAGGTTATGCAGATCGGTGGTATAGCGCTCTTCGACGGCGCGAAGCTCGATTTCCTGGTTAACGGGGATGATTTCTGAAGACATGGTGCCTCTTAATTGCCGGGTGGCGCTAACGCTTACCCGGCCTACAAATGCGTCCGGAGCAGGCCGGGTCGCCACCCGGCACAAACCCATAAGGACTAGCGCATGATCCGGTCGTCAACGTAGTTACGTTTGTCCGGCGCGGGCGGGAAGTACTGGTAAAGCCAGGTCTCGCTGATGGCATCGCCCTGACAGCGCAGGAACAGACGCATATCCACCGGCTCGGTGGAGTCAGAGGTTGGATACCAGTCAAACAGAATGCGATATCCGTCGAACGGCTCGACGTAGAGGATCTCCACCTGCTTCGCTTCACCGCTGGACAGGGTGATCACCGGCTCAATGCCCTTCGGTGCGGCGGCCTTCAGATCGCCCCCGACGAAATCAATGGCAAAGCGACGGGCCCACACTTTCGGGTAATTTTCACCCGGCGCCCAGCCCTCCGGGAAGCCTCCCATACCGGTACGGGTGGCGTAGACGTTTGCCAGCGGGGAACGCACCGGCGGCTGCGCGCTCCAGTAGAGACGGTATTTGAAGTCCAGCTCATCACCCGCCTGCACCGGTTTCTCTGGCTGCCAGAAGCAGACCACGTTATCGAGCGTCTCGCCGGTTGTCGGGATCTCCATCAGGGCAATGGAACCTTTCCCCCAGTTGTTGCGCGGCTCGACCCACAGGCTTGGTCGCTTGTTATACCAGCCCATGACGTCCTGGTAATGAGAGAAGTCACGGTCAAGCTGCAACAAACCAAAACCCTTCGGGTTTTTATCCAGGTAGGCGTTAAATTGCAGCTTTTGCGGGTTGTTCAGCGGCCGGCAGATCCACTCCCCGTTACCGCGCCACATCGCCAGGCGGTCTGAATCGTGGATCTGCGGATGAATGGTGTCGCACATGCGGCGTTCGTTGTTGCCGCAGCTAAACATGCTGGTCATTGGCGAGATGCCGAGCTGCTTGATGTCTTTGCGCGCATAGAGATGGTTTTCGACGTCCATGATCACCTGGCTCTTCTCACAGTGGATCACAAACTTATAGGCACCGGTAATGCTCGGGCTGTCCAGCAGCGCATAGACGGTAAAGGTGGTATCACCCGGCTTCACGGTTTCAAACCAGAAGGAGGTGAAATCCGGGAACTCTTCCGGGGTGTCGGTAAAGGTATCCACCGCCAGACCACGCGCAGAGAGGCCGTACTGGTAGGTATCATCCACCGCGCGGAAGTAGCTCGCGCCCAGGAACGAAACGATATCGCGTCGCGCCAGCTCCGGCGCTTTAAAGACGCGGAATCCGGCGAAGCCGAGGTCGCTCTGCCCTTCAAGCTGGCGGGTATCCACGCCCGTATCGCCGTAGCTGAACAGCTCAGGCCGGAAGTGGATCTCACGCGCCTGAGAGGTGGTTTGATCCAGCGAGAACATGCGCACGCGGCGGCGGAACCCCATCCCCATATGGAAGAACTGGGCGTCCAGCTGACGGCCTTCAATGTTATTCCACAACGACTGCTTCTCATCGTAACGGATGGCGTTGTACGCCTGCGGCGTCATGGTGGCCAGCGTTTCCGGCAGCGGACGCGGCGCACCGCCCCACGCGGTTTTCGCCAGATCGTGCGCCATGGATTGCAGAACAGAGAAGTCAAAGCGACGGCTCTGACCGTCGGCAATGTCGGAGTCAGCAGCATACGCCGCCTGGGAAAACAGAGAAGCAAGGCCAGAAGTGCCGCTCAGGGCAGCCATTGCCAGGGAACCTTTGAGAAAACGTCTGCGATTCATGCCTGAGAAAACGTCCTTATGGTCGTGTGAATGAGTTTCGCGCGCAGCGAAATGACGGCAAGAAAGAACGCACAGCCTAAACAAAAACGGTTAAGAATCCAATTGTTGGCGGGTGATTATCTGAACAAACCGAGAAATATTTTCTGTCGACCAGAACGGCCTGAAAAAGGGGTAAAGTTATATATAAAAGAGTCCCGGCTGGACATCAACAGCCGGGACCAACGAGGCGGTTATTTTACGCTGACATCGATACCCGGGAAGTACTTATCAGCCAGTTTAGCGATCGTGCCATCGGCACGTACTTTATCAATTGCGGCATCAAGCTGCTTTTTGGTGGCCTCATCCCCCTTACGCAGCCCAAAGCCGATCCCACTGCCGAGGATGGTGTCGTCCGACACCGGTTTGCCGATAAAGCCAAACCCTTTACCCTGCGGCTTACTGAGGAAACCTGCCTGCCCGGCCGCTGACATGACCAGCGAGGCATCGATGCGGCCATTCAGCAGATCTCCCCAGGCCATATTCTGATCTTTATAAGACACCACGGTGACACCGTGCTTTTCCCAGTGCTCTTTGGCGTAAGTTTCCTGAATTGAACCCTGAAGAACGCCGATGGTTTTGCCCTTCAGCCCTTCGGGGGTAGCCTCTACCGCAGAACCGGCTTTGCCCACCAGCTGGGAGGGAATGCGATAGATGGGCTGGGTGAAATCAATGCTTTTGCGACGCTGTTCGGTGATGTTCATCGCCGAGTTTATGGCGTCGAACTTTTTCGCCACCAGACCGGGGATCAACGCATCAAACGAGGTTTCAACCCAGCTGCACTTCAGCGCGGCGGCTTTACAGATGGCATTTCCCAGCTCTACGTCAAACCCTTCCAGCTCCCCTGACGCATTGCGGCTTTCAAACGGCGGATATTCCGCTTCCAGCCCGTATCGCAACTCGGTAGCGGCAAACGACGAGAATGAACACAACAGTCCCATGCCGACAACTAACGCGCGTAATTTCATCTCAAATTCCTTAACGTGGTGTAACCCGACAAAGGGCCTGGGCACCTGCCCGTAACGTCGCCTCATCTTTCGCAAAAGAGAGACGGATTAACTTATTGTCCGTGCCATCGGCATAAAACGCCGACAGCGGAATGGTGGCAACCCCGTACTCGACAATCAGCCTTTTCACCATCTCGCTGTCGCGCTCGTCGCTAAAGCCGCTGTAATCCGCCAGCAGGAAGAACGAACCGGCACTTGGTAGCAGCCTGAACGGTGAGTCGGCGAGCAAACTTTGCAGCAGATCGCGCTTGCGCTGATAAAACGCCGCCAGCGACAGCCAGGTTTGCGGATCGGTCATGTGTTCGGCAAACGCGTACTGCATCGGCGTATCGGCCGAGAACATTAAAAATTGATGGACTTTACATATCTCATCCATCAGCTCCGCGGGTGCCACACAATAACCCACGCGCCAGCCGGTGACGTGATAGGTTTTTCCGAAAGAAGAAATAATCACGCTGCGCTCCGCCAGCTGCGGGTGCGTCGCCATTCCGTGGTGCGGTTCGCCATCAAAAACGACGTGCTCGTACACTTCGTCAGACAAAATGATGATGTCGGTGTGGCGCGTCAGCGCTGCCAGCTGGTGCAGATCGGCGGCTGAAAACACCTGCCCGCTCGGGTTGTGCGGCGTATTGACGATGATCATCCGCGTGCGCGGGGTAATAGCCGCCCGTACTTCATCCCAGTTCACGGCAAAATCCGGTACCGTCAGCTTAATGGCGATCGGCGTCGCCCCTTGCAGACGCACAATCGGCGCATAGCTGTCAAAGGAGGGCTCGAAATAGATCACCTCATCCCCAGGATGAACCAGCCCGCTGATGGCTGAGTAAAGCCCTTCGCTGGCGCTGGCGGTCACCAGCACCTCACTCGCCGGGTCATAGCGTGTGCCATAGAGCGTGGCAATTTTGTCCGCAATGCGCTCCCTGAGCGGTTGCAGCCCGGTCATGGAGGCGTACTGGTTATGCCCTGCCTCCATGGCGCGGGTCACGCCGGTGATAAGTTTTGGGTCGCAGGAAAAATTCGGCGCACCCTGAGAAAGGTTGATGGCGTTATGCCGGGCTGAAAGCTGGCCGATAACGGTAAAAATGGTGGTTCCCACATCGGGCAATTTGGATCGTGTCTGCACCGGCGTTTTCAAAGTCATCCTCTGTCCCTTCTCGTGGTGAATGCATAACTATTCAAACAACAACTTCATTGCCGGGACAATCGAATTGTTGTCATAATAGCCATGACAAAAACGCATAGCTAAGGTGAGATATGTCGCGTCGATCATTTCCGCTCAATGCCGTAGAGACATTTATCGTGACCGCGCGTCACCTGAATCTAACCCATGCCGCCAGGGAGCTTTGTCTGACGCAGGGGGCGGTAAGCCGCAAAATCGCTTCGCTGGAAAGCTGGTTCGGCTTCCCGCTGTTCGAGCGCCATGCGCGCGGCCTGCGTCTCTCCTCTCAGGGAAGCGCCCTGCTGCCGGAGCTGCAATCTGCGTTTGAGCACCTGCTGAACGTTGCTGAACAGGCACGAACGCACCAGACCGTTATTCGTCTGAAAGCGCCTACCTGCGCGATGCGCTGGCTGGTGCCGCGGCTGCTACAGGTGGAGCGCGAACAGCCGGAACTCCAGATTGCGCTGACCACCACCACCGATCATAACGTCAATTTCAAAACCGAATCCTGTGACGCGGCGATTGTGTTTGGGACACACATGAGCGCCGGCGATCTGCTGTTCGAAGAGGCCTTAACCCCGGTGATGAGCCCGGTACGGGCCGGTTCTGCGCTGGAAACTCTCACCTTCCTTCACCCCACGCGGGACAAAACGGACTGGACGCTGTGGCTGGCGAAACAGCCGGGTCCGCCGCCAGCTATGCTCAAAAATCAACACTTCGAAACCATGGATCTGGCCATTACCGCCGCCATTCAGGGGCTGGGCATCGCCATCGCGGATGAAACGCTGGTGGAGGAGGACGTGCGCGCCGGACGCCTGATGCGGCCTTTTGACACAAGCATAAAGACGGGGGCGAGCTACCGGCTGGTATTACGCGACGCACCCGGCCCGGAAAACGGACTGGATGCGTTTCGCGCCTGTCTGCTCAGTCGAGGCTGACGTGGTGTTTCATCACCCGTTTGAAGAGGCTCATACGGGCACGCATGAAGCGGTTTTCAAGCCGAAAACCTGCATGTTTATTCATACCAATACGTAACAGCACGTCCCGCCCTTTCCGGCAGGCGGGCCAGCGCGTGGGCCCTGTCAGGCTATCGCGTGCCCCTGCATCCCGGGCGAAGCTCACCCAGTAGTCCGCCACCTGAGCGGCGAAGGCCAGATCGCGTTCATTTACATACTGCCGCGAGGGTTCCACCTGTCCAAGGGTATCGAACACGTAGGGCACTTCGTTGCCGTGCCAGGCGCCGTTGATGTACGTCGCGTGCTCCGCTTCGGCCACATAATCAAACCAGTATCGCCAGCACAGGCCGCCCGCCCGCTGCTGCGCCTGCATCACCACGTATCCCATGGTGGTGAAGGCCATGTCGCGGCATACCTGCCTGCCAAGTTCCTCATCGCCCTTCACGCCAGGATAAAGCAGCTTAATCAGCCCCAGGCCAAAGCGCCGCTCGCGGCGAAGCTTCTGGATCTGCCCGGCCAGATCGACCCCGAACACCGACATCACGCTGGCTTCGTCGCTGTTTGACCCAATCATCACCGGTACAGGATGCTGGCGGGCCGCGAAGAAAACGTCGAGCATGGCCTCAGGCAAAACGCAATCCCCCACGATGGGCGCAGGGGCGATATTCAGCGGCGAGGTCAGCGGCCAGAACGCCTCAGGCGGGATCGCGCGAAGCTGTTCCGCGGTGGCATTGTGCAGGCCGAAATGGGCGGCAATCGCTTCGCCTTTATGCATGGCCTGCCCGCGTGGGGTGTCGGGCAGCGTGTACCCGCTTTGCACAATGGCTTTATGGAACAGTCCTCGCGCAAGCGGAGAGGCCATCAGCGACAGCACGCTGCGCGCGCCGGCCGACTCGCCAAATACGGTGATGTTCTCAGGATCGCCGCCGAACGAGGCGATGTTATCGCGCACCCATTCCAGGGCCTGGATCTGATCGAGCAGCGCAAAGTTATGCACCACGCGCTCTTCTTCCCCCTCCAGCGCCGGATGGGCAAAAAAGCCGAGGTGTCCGAGACGGTAATTGATCGTCACCACCACCGTGCCGCGCTTCGCCAGCGCCCTGCCGTTATACGGAGGCAGCCCGCCAGCGCCGAGGGTAAATCCTCCGCCGTGCAGCCAGACCATCACCGGAAGCGGATCGGCGCGTGCGACTGGCGACCAGACGTTAAGGTACAGGCAGTCTTCAGAGAACTGGCCGGGATCGCCGCCGCCCAGCTCCTGACAGCTTTCGCTGCTCTGCCAGCTGGAGGCGGAGAACGCCGTCGCCGGACGTACGCCATCCCAGCGCGCGGGGGGACGCGGGGAGCGCCAGCGCCACTGGCCTACGGGCGGTGCCGCATAGGGAATGCCGCACCACACGTGAGTATCGCCTTCAGTAAAACCAATCAATGCGCCCTGGCGCGTTTCAACCACAGGGGCGGAGGGATTTTCCATACCAACCTTCTTTTTCCATCACACCCTTGCAGAGTAACGGTTTCAGAGCAAACCGCAACGCTGTTTGCTGCGCGCTTCCGCCTCCTCGTAAAGCGAAAACTCGTCGTACACCGCACAGCCGAGCGCGGCTTCGAAGGCATTGCGGCTGGCATTGCCGTGGCTGCGCGCCTGCGTTTCATTGCCAAGATTCGACTGGAAGATCCCCGCCGCACTGACGGGCAGAAAATCCTCGTAGGTGATGGGCTGTGCCACAACCCAGCCGCGTTCGATCAGCGGCTGCGGATCGTCGCCGGGACGAAATGCGTGGCGATGCGCCTCACCTGTCGGGGTCAGACGGTAGCGGAAATAAGCCAGCCGCTGACGGCGCAGGAACATTTCGCTGTCCGGGAAGGCGCTGAAGATCTCGCGCAGGTGAAGCTGGTGGGTCAGGTTGTCTTTGCCGGTCCCGGCCTGATTTAACAGACTGTCGTACAGCTCGCGCCCTTTCGGCGTAAGGGCCACACCGCGCTGCTCAATCTCACCGAAACGCGCGGTATGGGTGCCCTTGTGTTCTCCCGCGAAAAGCACCGGCTCCTCCAGCGCCTTAAAGCTGGTCTGGCGCAGGAGGATCGGCACCTCGCGGCGCGGCGGGCCTTCAATCAGAATTTTCGGCTCAATGCCGTACTTCGGCATTAGCTCCTGCACCCGGTCGATATCCAGCGTGCGCGGCGTGAGATGGTTTATATGACACCCCGGGAAACAGACCACGTCGGCAATCAGGCGATGTTCGTTGCTCAGCGCCAGATAGGTTTCCTGATCGACCGTCGCATGGCGATGCCAGCGGAAGGTTTCCAGGGCTTCCTGCACAAATTCGCGCGCCTGTGCCTCAGTAAAGTGTCCCTGCGCATCATGCAGGTCGATCAGTTCCAGGCAGCGCGGCGTAAAGATGTTGCGCCGGGAGAGGATCTCCGCCGCCCTTTCGCGCAGCGCAACGTTTTCAATCAGCTCAAGGCGCAGCAGCGAGGTAAAAATGCGAAACGGATTACGGCAGAGCGCCGCATCGTCTGTCGGACGAAACGCCGTCGAGTGGACGGGCACGCCCGCCTGGGAGAGATCGTAATAGCTGACCGGGTACATGCCCATAATGGCGAAGATCCGGCGCAGGGTGGAAAGCTCCTGCGCGGTGCCAACGCGGATCGCACCGTGACGTTCAACATTCAGGCGCGCCAGTTCGTCTGCGTTTGCCAGTTGTTCATGTAAAAGTGGGTTATTTTCCAGAACCGCCAGGTTAACGTCCGCCACCAGTTCCAGCAAGGTGCCGTACTGCGGAACTTCCTGCTGGTACATCGCCGACATAGCCTGCGAAAAGTGTTCCCGAATATCATCAGCCGTGATGGTGTTCGCCATGATGTCATGCCTCCAGTGAATACTACCTGGAGTGTAGAGAAGCCCGTTCCTTTCGTTGGGAAGAATTTACGAATTGTGATCCAGGCAGACCAGTGGTCAAAGCGTGGGCATTTTCGAAAAACGGTTGTAACTCAAATAGATCAAATGTTAAAAATATTTTGCTATCAGGTTATCAAATTCAAACATCTTAACTTGTCACCCGCGTCGCTCTGTTTTTAACATCGCCTATGGAAAAAAATGGTCTGTTCAGTCAGCGCATACGCTTGCGCCATTTGCATACTTTTGTGGCCGTCGCTCAACAGGGAACGCTGGGGCGAGCGGCTGAAACCCTTAACCTCAGTCAGCCTGCACTATCCAAAACGCTGAACGAACTGGAACAGCTTACCGGAACCCGCCTGTTCGATCGCGGCCGTCTGGGCGCTCAGCTTACTCTCGTGGGTGAACAGTTCCTGACGCATGCCGTTAAAGTTCTCGATGCCCTCAATACCGCCGGTCAGGCGCTCAACCGTAAAGAGGTGTCGGCCTGCGACATCGTGCGCGTGGGCGCGCTGCCAACGGCGGCGCTGGGTATACTGCCTGCGGCGATCGGCCAGTTCCATCGTCAGCAAAAGCACGCCACGCTTCAGGTCGCGACCATGAATAATACCATGCTGCTGGCGGGCCTGAAGTCAGGCGAGCTGGATCTGGGCATTGGGCGGATGTCCGATCCGGAACTGATGAGCGGCCTGAATTACGAGCTGCTGTTCCTGGAATCGCTGAAGCTGGTCGTGCGTCCGAATCATCCCCTGTTGCAGGACACCGTGACCCTGAGCCGCGTGATGGAGTGGCCGGTGGTGGTCTCACCAAAAGGAACCGTTCCGCGTCAGAATGCGGAAGCGTTGCTGCAAATGCAGGGCTGCACGCTGCCTTCCGGGTGTATTGAAACGCTTTCGGCGTCGCTGTCGCGCCAGCTTACGGTGGATTACGACTACGTGTGGTTTGTGCCGTCCGGCGCGGTGAAGGACGATCTGCGACGCGGCGTGCTTACGGCGCTGCCGGTAACATCGCCCGGCGCGGGAGAACCGATTGGGATCCTGACGCGGGTAGATGCCCCGCTCTCTGAAGGCGCCCAAACGCTGTTAAGCGCCATTCGTAAATCAATGCCTCTCTGACCCTAAACGCAGAACCCGCCGCGAGGGCGGGTCTGTCTTACTCAGAACGTTTCCCAGTTATCACCGGAGACGGCCGCCGCCGGGGTTAAAGGCGCGGGTTTCGCTGCGGTTGCAGCGGCTGAAGTCCGTTCTGCGCGCGCCCCGTTGAGACGAAACGCGCCAACGGCCTCCGTCAGACGTGCGCCCTGCTCTTCCAGCGAGGCCGCCGCCGCAGAAGCTTCTTCCACCAGCGAGGCATTCTGCTGCGTCACCTTGTCCATCTCGGAAATCGCCTGGCTCACCTGAACAATGCCGCGGCTCTGCTCATCGGACGCCGCTGCAATCTCCAGCATAATATCGGTGACGCGTTTAACCGCCTCGACGATCTCATTCATGGTATTGCCCGCCGCAACCACTTCCCCGGAACCCTGATCGATAAGCGACACAGATTCATTAATCAGGCTTTCAATCTCTTTCGCCGCATTCGCGCTGCGGCTTGCCAGGGTGCGGACTTCACTCGCCACGACCGCAAAGCCGCGTCCCTGTTCACCCGCACGCGCCGCCTCGACCGCCGCGTTGAGCGCCAGAATATTGGTCTGGAACGCGATACTGTTAATCACGGCGGTAATTTCAGAGATCTTCTTCGAGCTGGTGGAAATATTACCCATGGTTTTCACCACGCCGGAGACCATCTGCCCCCCGCGGCTGGCCTTACCGGAGGCATCTTCTGCCAGTTTACTCGCATGATGCGCGTTATCGGCGTTCTGTTTCACCGTCGCGGTGAGCTGCTCCATGCTGGCCGCCGTCTGTTCAATCGCCGCCGCCTGCTGCTCGGTACGGGAAGAGAGATCGGTGTTACCCGCGGAGATCTCGCTGGTTCCACGGTAGATCTCCTCCGCCCCTTGCCGCACGGTGCCCACGGTTGTCACCAGCGCGTGCTGCATCGTTTGCAGATCGCGCGTCAGGCGGCCAATTTCGCTGCGTCCGGTCGGTTCGTCCGGCATGGTCAAATCGCCTTTTGCGATATTTTCGATACGCGTAGCGGCTCGCTGGAGCGGGTTTATCACCGTACGGCGCAGCACCACAAAGGTGATCACCGCCAGCGCCAGCGCAAGGCCAAACGCGCCGAACATAAACATCAGCCCCAGCCGGGTGCGGGTGTGAGCCTGTGCCGTCAGCGCGTTGGCGCGTTCGGTGCGGATTTTTATCGCCTTCAGCAGCACCGCGTTATAGGCATCGTCCAGCGGACGCGCGGTCTCATTTTCGTGGTTAATAATGGCTTCAAACATGCCATTTTTGGCATATTTCAGCATCGGCTGCATACCGGCGATGTAGGCGTCATAGCGGGCTTTCAGATCGCCATCCAGCGCTTCATCAGCCGGGGTACGAACGGTGCGCTTCATATAGGCGGCAAATCCATCCTGCGACTGCCTGATGCGGATCTCAGCCTCAGCGATGTTTTGTTTCATCGCCTCCATCTCCGCGATACGGCTCGCCGCCCCCGCGTGGATCATGTTGATACGGGCGGTGCGTAAATGGTTGGAACTGTTTGACAGACCGGTGCGCACCTGGATTTCTGCCGTGACATCCTGCTGATCGTTATCGGCCTGGAGCAGGAAATAGCCTGCCAGACCTGAGCTCAATGCAAACAGGAGAATAATGCCACCGAGAATGGAGGAAAACAGCGGAACCAGCCGGATGTGATGCAAGAAACTCAGCTTAGGCTGCGCCTGCATCGATGTTGTGTTGTCCATGACCGTCGACTCTCTTATAGGTAAGATGCGTAATAACACGCCTGTAAAAGAGTCATCGGCACGCCAGGGAATTAAATTACGTCTAAAAGCGCCGGACAGGTCACACTTTAGAGAAGATCAGGGAAGAAATGCCAGCGGAAAAAACCGCTGGCAGAATAATCAGTTGTCGCCGAAATGGATAACGGTGCGAATGGATTTTCCTTCGTGCATCAGATCGAAGGCTTCGTTGATCTGCTCCAGCGGCAGGCGGTGCGTAATGAACGGATCAAGCTGAATTTTACCGACCATCGCATCTTCAACCATGCCCGGCAGCTGAGTACGGCCTTTCACGCCGCCAAATGCTGACCCGCGCCATACGCGCCCTGTCACCAGCTGGAAGGGACGGGTTTTGATCTCCTGACCCGCGCCGGCCACACCGATAATGATGCTCTCGCCCCAGCCTTTGTGGCAGCACTCCAGCGCTGAGCGCATTACGTTGACGTTGCCGATACATTCGAAGCTAAAGTCCACGCCGCCATCGGTCAGCTCAACGATCACGTCCTGAACCGGTTTGTCGTAGTCTTTCGGGTTGATAAAGTCGGTCGCCCCCATCTCACCTGCGAGCTTAAATTTCTCCGGGTTGGTATCCACAGCAATGATACGCCCAGCTTTCGCCTGTACCGCGCCCTGGATAACCGCCAGACCGATCCCGCCCAGGCCGAACACCGCCACGGTGTCCCCTTCTTTCACTTTCGCCGTATTATGCACCGCGCCGATACCGGTGGTGACACCGCAGCCGAGCAGACAGACTTTATCCAGCGGGGCCTGCGGATTCACTTTCGCCAGTGAGATCTCGGCGCACACCGTGTATTCGCTGAAGGTGCTGGTACCCATGTAGTGATAAATGGGCTCGCCGTTATAGGAGAAACGGGTGGTGCCGTCCGGCATAAGTCCTTTGCCCTGCGTGGCGCGCACGGCCTGGCAGAGGTTAGTTTTGCCGGATTTGCAGAACTTACACTCGCCGCACTCTGCGGTGTAGAGCGGGATCACATGGTCGCCGGGCTTCAGGCTGGTGACGCCTTCACCCACTTCCACCACCACACCGCCCCCTTCGTGGCCGAGCACCGCCGGGAATACGCCTTCCGGATCGTCACCGGACAGGGTAAACGCATCGGTATGGCAAACGCCGGTGTGGGTAATTTTGATCAGCACTTCGCCTTTCTTCGGCGGAGCAACATCAATTTCAACGATTTTCAGCGGCTGGCCTGGGCCGAACGCGACAGCTGCGCGAGATTTCATGATGTCTTTCCCTTGTTGTGAGGTGTGTGGGTTTATTTTAGATAAGAGCGCAGTAAATGGCCGACTTCCGCCATCCGCACTGCCCGCTGATCCGGGGTGGTCTCCCCCGTCACCAGCTCATCTTTGAGGTGAATTTCGACCATTTCCCCCATCAGACCATTGGCAGCGCCGCGCACGGCGGCAATTTGCTGCAAAATGGCGAGACAGGGATCGCCCGATTCCAGGGCGCGTTCAAGGGCATCAACCTGGCCCCGAATGCGGCGGACGCGGGTCATAATACGTTTTTTATCTTCGGGTGAATGCGGCATACGCCCTCCTGATACTATAGGGGGGTATTGTATCTGTTAATACGATTTTATGTAAACATGAAGTTTAGTGTGGGTTTTAAGTAGAGCCGTAGATAATGTGAAAAATCCGCGTCTGGAGTTAATATTGGTGACTCGCTGATATACCAGAAGTGGGCAATCAGGTGCGTCATGAGCGAAAAGTAGATTGGATAAATCCATGGCAGACATGCACTGTCCCTTTAAAATTAACGTGTTGGTTGTTCTTGTTATTAAGTGTAATGCAAGTGTGGTACAGATGAAGTCATACAACGTCATTCTCCCTTAAAAATCCTACTTTTAAAGACTTGTGCAAGCACACTACCCCCCACTAAAGAATGTAGGTGTCATAAGAATACGAAAAAGAATAGACTAATACATGTTGGATATATTTATCTTTGATAACATTTAGCCTGTAGTAAAAAAAATAAGTCGGATACAGCATGTTCGGACAGAAAACATTGCTGAAACTGGTTCGGATCCGGTTTATCTAATAGAATTTCTATACACTTTGATAAATATTACTATCACAATTGGGTTTTACATATTGAATTCGGATCACAACGCTTCATCATTAAGGAATGACTAAGTATGAAAAGAATTGTTCTCGCCTCTTTGGTTTTAGCTTTTTCGTTATCTGCTAACGCAAATCAATTAAGCATTGATGACCAAATTAATAATGCTTGCGCTAAGGCCTTAAGCGGTGACAAAGAACCTTTGGGTGACTTCCCGCCAGATAGTTATGCTGCAACAGTCAGTCCGAAAGTTAAAGATGCTTACAACGAAGTTTTAAAATCTCGGTCCTCTATTGTAAACGATCAGAGTTTACAGAATGCAACCAGTTGCGCCAACCTTGTTAGAGGTAAACTGAAATCAAAAGGTGAGTACACAGAAGAAAAATAATTGCCAGGGTAGAGAAACAGCATTTTTTGTGGAACTGAACGCTTTCTCTATCAGAGTTCGTTCTTAAAAAAACATCGACAAGATAGTTCCGCAGCTGTGTTTTCCACCTCTCACTGGTCCCTCAATACCCTAACATCCCGTTGCCTGAAGGCACCCTCCGTAATGACAGCGCCCGCCTAAACAGCACAGACGAGGCTGACGATATTTACGCTTTCGTCTCGTCGTGACCAACCCTATTTAGCTCAAAATGTTAAAAATTCGCACTTATATGGCACAATGTGAACAGAAATAACATTCGCGTCACCTAACATATTCGCTACAAACAAAATGGTGGTGTTAATGATTGTACTAAAGAGCTTTTTATTCTTCGTTGGCGCAGCGGCCGCTTGCGCACTTATTGTACTGTGTCTTTGGGTTGATATGCGGTTTGTCGGCCATGATATTCCGGAATTATCACTGACCGAAATTATGCAGGAAACGGTATTAGCGACTATTGTCTTTCTCCATTTTCGTCTGGCGAAAATGGACGAATCCATGCGTTACTGTAATATTCTGGTGGGCGGATTTTTCCTGACAATGCTAATTCGTGAACTGGACGCGCTTTTTGATCTCATTTCTCATGGGAGTTGGGTGTGGTTCGCGCTGATTACCGCTCTGCTGGCGTTAATTCGCCCCGTTATGCATTTTCGCGCTACCCTGGAACAGCTGGCAAAATATACCCAATCCCCCTGGTACGGCATTCTGTTGAGCGGCCTGCTGGCTGTACTGGTCTTCTCCCGCCTCTTTGGAATGCAGGTGCTGTGGCACGACATCCTGGAGCATGGCTATATGCGTGTCGTGAAAAACGCCGTGGAGGAAGGTTCGGAATCATTCGGCTATATGCTGTGCCTGGCCGCATCCCTTGGCTATTACGTTACCTTTCGCACTCACGCACGGCAGAAACAGTCTCTTCGCGCTGCGTAGAGAACGACATTTTTTGGACTTTATGGTGGTCATGTAAGAAAGACATGTCCTAAAAAGGGGCAATCTGCCGTCGATTTCAGCGAATTCTCGCTCACTCCTGCAATCAGCGTCTATCCTTAGACTACCAACAAAAGGAGGCTGGAATGTCTGATTTCGACACTGATAAAAATGCACAGTACGCTGGCGATAAAGCCAAAAACAAACTTGATGAATTATCCGGCTCTGCGCAGCAGCAGTTTGGTGAATTCGTTGATTCCCCTAAACACCAGGTGAAAGGTGCAGCGAAAAAATATGCTGCCCAGGCCAGTGATGCCGTCTCGGATGTCACTGAAGCCGTCAGAAACAATCCCTTAACGGGCTTAATCGCTGCGGGTGCGGTAGGTATCGTTCTGGGACTTCTGCTGGGACGTAAATAATTTCAGGCCCTTCGGGGCCTTTCCTTTTCCCCTCTTTCCTGCTCTTTCCCCCCCTATTGTTGATAGTTTTCCTGACAAAAACACGATCCATGTGAAAAGTTGTACAATTTTAATGTACAGATTTGACCATATAGTATAAATTCGATGCCAGTGATGTTACAAAATTGTTTGTTAACGGTGGAAAATTATGCGTCGCAACCATGCTCCCTCTACAGCAGAAAGCGCTATCACCTTGTATTTTAACAAGGATAACGTCCCGACACAGCAGGAAACCCTTGGTGCCATCGTCAGTGAGATCATCAAAGAAAATGTACAACTGAGCAGAATGACAATCTGTACAAAGCTGTTGCGCAGAATTGAAGAGTCAACGTCTGACGTTGAGAAAGCGCACTATAACGGTCTGATAGCCCTCTTCTTCGAGCGTTAACCTGAACACTGTTTTTTTAACTTACTAAGTTAGTCATGCTGAGTGAGAATAGAGCTCCTGAATGCGATGACTAACCCCATGCTACAGCCTGCTGCGTGTAGCAGAGTGAGATTGAAGCTATGCATAGAACTAAATTTGAACGACTTAAGGATGACCTTATCGGTGAGGCCGTATTATCCATACTGAAAGAGAACGGACCTATTACCTTTGTGTCTCTTGCTAATCGCCTGCGGGCGATGGCTAACGTTGAATCAAATGATGAACGTAAAAATGCATTGATTGCCGCTGAAGATGAAGTGCGCCAGCGTGTAACCGGCGTCTCGCACGACCGGGGAAGAGTGATGGGCGATTATGAAATTGGGCGCATGCGCTCTCTCTTTACTCACAACACGCTTCTGACCCCAGACAAGAAACACTAATTTTAACCGAAACGGTGACCACCATGAGTAAAGCGATTATGCAGCAGACGTATAATTTTGAAGCCCTGCACGATAAAGAACTGGCGGAACATTTTCTTAATGCTGGAAAGCATCTCAGTGGTGAGGTTGAAGTGTTGGGCTCGGCAATACGCTGTATTATGCTGACCGGTGACAATCTCTCAAATAAAGAGATTATCCTGCAACTGATTCACGCCCTCGAAATTACCGAGGAGCCCGAAGCCTGCGATGTCATTCGAAACACGCTTGAAATTGTTGTCGGTTTTACGCGCGATGATATCTGATAACAGATTATTGCCCTGGTGAGTGACTGTTTTTGCTGGTGGTCGAAGAGTTAAGTCTGTCGTACCACCAGTATAGTGAAGCCATTAACTAAATAGCCGTACCATTCGATCCAGCTCATCTTCTTTAACCGCCCGGGAAAGATAATATCCCTGGAAGCGCTTAACCCCTAATGCGACAAGTTTTTCAAATTTTTCTTCGCTATCGACGCCTTCCGCAACGCATTCCCTTCCCGTCATGTCGCTGTATATCTGTATCGCTTTAATAATGCTATTGTCATTGTCGTTAGCAACAAAGTGCTCGACTATATCGCGGTCAAGCTTCAGTCCATCAACATTAATCTGTCGGATGGGTAACATAGCGTAATGTCTGGAAAAGCAATCATCCAGAAACAGCCGGCATCCCTCGGCGCGTAAACGCTGGAGAGTGACAGGAATATTTGGATCCTTCGTTACATCAATGGTTTCAGCTAATTCGAAGACAAGTTTCCCGGCCCACTGCGGTTTCAGTAACATTTCAACGGCTTTTTTCGCCATTCCCGGCAGCGCGTTCCCGGCAGCCAGTTGAGGAGGAATATTAACCGAAAAATAATATTTTCCATTGTATCTGTTGATACCTGATACGGCCGCGTGAATGACTAACGCCGTCAGCTTGAGCCAAATTTCGCCATTTTTTATCCCATCCAGAAATTGGCCTGGTTTCAGGACCTGACCGTTTTTATGCCAGCGCAGCAGAATTTCAAAGCCTACTCCTTTTTTATCGCCATCGGTAATAATTTGATAAGCCGCAAAGATTTCCCGCTTATGTAACGCCTGCAATATATTTATTTCTGCTTCCGAAAACCCCTGCGCTTTGTTCTTTACTGCATAGACCTCATCCCTTAAGACACGTGCATCGCTAAACCACACTCTGATAAGATATAATTTACTCAACCCCACTTTCCGATGGGTATAAATGGTTTTATCTGACAACCCTAACCTCGCTGACTGCTCTTTTATCGAAATACCCCGATAAAAATTCAGCAATACGGTTAACTCACGTTTTGTTAAACCATGCAGGCTTTCCTTACCTTCCTTCTCAGGTCCTTCACGCAATAAACGTGACGAATCGGCATGCACATCAGAAATACTCTCTACACAATTCATTACCTCTGAAATATTCGCCACCCTGATCCTCGACAACGATTTGGTATTATTAACGAGACTTTTCAGCGTGGCATAAAGCCATCTCTCTGGTATTGCACCATACAGGGTCACGCTACAAATAACCGGCAGTGCATTCAGAACCGAGACCAACCGTTTCAGGCTTTCAAGAAAGGCAGTCACGTCGCGACCAAGAAAAACAGAAATATCAGGCTGTTGATTTTGCATCATTTTTTGCACATCACCTGAGCAAACTTCATCATCTTCAAAATGGAGCCGCGTGACGTTTACGCCACGAGACTTGAGAAGCAGGCTATACCCCTCGAAGGTGAAACCGCAGGCTGAAATAACGAATCGTTGCTTGTAGCAAGTACCTTGCATAAAAGGTAAGTTTTGAGACATAACCTGCTCCTGAGAATGCAAACATCATTCCCAAATGTGATTAAAGCCAATATTCTTTGTCGCATTGAATAATTTTACCGCACCCCATTTGGTTAATAAACCGTTATCAATGTTATGCACGGGAACATCTTTGCGTTAATCAACCCACTCATCCATATGCAGCATAAATATTACTTTCTTTTCATATAACGACAGTAAATATGCACTTCACAAGGTATAATGAAAATTCCGAAAAAGAAGACCGGACACTTCATCTTATCGGCCCAGACAAAAAGAGAAAATGCTATGGATAATCACATTTCATCCAGGGCTTTGCTACATCGAAGGGATGTTATTAAAAACAACCCGCGATTTGGTGAAGCTATAACAGAGCACTACAGAATCAATGATGCCATTTATAAAAAACAACCCTTGTTTTACAAAACGATGCTTCAGGAATCACGCTTCAACATAATACTGTCAATGTGTTGTTTTGTTTTTGGCAATCAGGCTGAGTCAGTTTCAGAGATAAAGGCACTGTGTACCCGTTATAATATCGCCAGTCCTAACAGTGTTATCGCCATCATCACCATACTTAAGACCACCGGGCGAATTAAGACCTGGCGCTGTACCGAAGATCGCCGAAAAACAAAAATCGCACCAACGGAAAAAGGACTGGATGAGCTGAAACGCTATATGTCCGGGGCGTTTACGCCTGTTAGCATTCTTTTTCCGACATTTAATATAAATGCTAACCTTCTGGACAATGATATTCTGAGGCACAACTTTTTCCGGCGCGCCGCAGAGTACCTTTTCCGCGGATTAACATTCAGGAAAGTGCTTCCGGAGGTGGGTTTATTTATTGATAAGGATGGTGGCCGAATGATTATGCTCTATCTCTATTTGCAGGCCATTAAAAACAAAACAGCACACGGTGCCATAATAGCGTATTCAGCCAGCACACTGGCAAAAGAATTTTTCGTCTCGCGTATCCACGTCAACCGCATTATCAAATCGGCGCAGGAGGCAGGTTATCTTAAAGATCGCGGCGATGGCCGGATGTCAATTTACCCGGCCTTTATCGAGCTGGTCGAAAATTATGCCGGATTATATTTTGCGTATGTCACACATTACATTAACGTGGTACCAAAAGAACGACGCCATGCTGTCAACATGACGCCTACACTCTGATCTGACGGGCGTTCGGTTTGCTGAACGCCTTTTTTATCGCTCGCGCAGCGCCTCTTTTGCCTTATTCAATGGTTTCAGCAGATAATCAATGACGGATTTACTGCCGGTTTTGATATCAACCGTGGCTATCATGCCCGGGAACACCGGGAATTCCTTGCCCTGCCTGTTGGTCAGATGGTTACTGTCAGTACGAATATAAACGCGATAATAATAAACATCCCGTTTCACCTCGTCCTGAAGGGTATCCGGGGAAATCATCGTCACCTCCCCTTCCAGCCCGCCGTAGATCGAGTAGTCATAAGCGGTGATTTTCACCAGCGCTTTTTGCCCGGGATGGATAAACGCGACATCGCGCGGCGAGATTTTCGCTTCTATCACCATCTGGTCATCAAGCGGTACCAGGCTCATCAGTTTGCCGTTCGGCGGGATCACTCCGCCCACCGTCGTCACGTCAATGTCCTTCACGATGCCACGCACCGGCGCATTAAACGTTAAGCGGGTGAGTGAATCTTCGCGTCCTTTCATGACCGAACGCTGCGCTTCCATTTCCGCGTTCGCTTTTGCCAGTTCTTCGCGGGCGCGAACGTAGTACTGGTTTTTCATTTCGGTGATTTTGCTCTCCAGCTCATTTTTTTGACGTTCAAGGCGTAAGACTTCGACCTTACTGGCCGCCCCCTGCGTCACCAGCGGGCGCGTTAATGCCAGTTCACGCTGCACGAGATCCGCTCCCTGGCGTAAACCCGCCAGCCCTTTTTCAAGGCTTTCGCGACGTGACTGATAAAGCGCCGTTTCCTGTTTTACCAACTCAACGTCGTCATCCAGCTCTGCCGGGAATGTCAGCCCGGTGTCGTTTACCTCAGCATTCAGACGCGCGGCCGTCGCCATCGCAGCGTTTAATCGAGACTCGCTCTCCAGCACGCTGGACTCGGTTTTCGTCCGGTCCAGTTGGGCAAGCTGTTGACCACGCTCGACGATATCGCCCTCGCGCACCATCAGACTGTGAATAATCCCTCCTTCCAGGGACTGGATCACCTGCTCGTGGGAGGACGGGATCACCTTGCCGCTACCCGTCGTGACCTCATCCAGCTGGAACAGGCTGGCCCAGGTTATAAAGACCACCAGCAGGGCAAACAGCGACCATGCCACCAGCGACGAACGCGGCAGGCGGGGCTCCTTCAGCCGGCTGTTAAAGCGGGAGAAATCATTCATGCCACGCCCTCCGTTTTCAGTTTAACCGTGCGCTGCGGCGCCTGCTGCGGGGCCATTCCGTGCTGGCGTAAAATGGCATCACGAGGGCCATCCATCACCACTTTGCCGTTTTCCAGGACGATGATGCGGTCAACCAGGTCCAGAATCGGCAGACGATGCGTCGCCACCACCAGCGTCCGGCGCTTACCGAGCCACTGGTGCAGATGCTGGATAAACTGCTTCTCGCTGACCTCATCCAGCCAGGCGGTGGGTTCATCCAGCAGCAGAATATTCGGCGAGGTGATCAGCGCGCGCGCCAGCAGCAGCGCCTGACGTTGCCCGCCGGAAAGCCCCGTTCCGCCCTCATTGATGATGGTGTTCAGCCCCATTTTCTGCTTGCGCACAAACTCCAGCGCGCCGCTGTTGACCAGCGCCTGATGGATTTCCTCGTCTGTCGCCAGCGGATTACCCATCAGGATGTTGTCGCGTACGGAGCCGAAGAACAGCCGCGCCTGCTGGCTGAGCAACTGCATATCGCGGCGCACGTCGGCCGGGTCAAGATGATTGAGAGCAATATCGTCCAGCAAAATGCTGCCCTGCTGCGGCTCCTGCATTCCCGCCAGCAGATGCAGCAAGGTGCTTTTCCCCGAACCATTCCGCCCGAGCACCGCCACGCGCTCCCCGGCGCGAATGCGCAGTTTGCTGATATTCAGCACGGTAAGCTTCTCTTCTTCATCGTAATAAAACCCAACGTCGTCCAGCCGATAATCACCGCGCAGATGGGCTTTATGCACTTTTTTGCCGTGCTGGGGATCGTCAATCGGGCGCTGCATCAGGTCATCCAGTCCCTTGCGGGCCACCTTTGCCGACTGCCAGCGGGAGAGCACGCCGGAAATCTGCGACAGGGGCGCGATGGTGCGGGACGCCAGAATCGAGGTCCCCACCAGCGCACCGGTGGTCATGTCGCCGCTGATAACCAGATAACACCCCACCAGCAGCACCACGGCGTAGACGATAGACTGCACCTCCTGGGTCCAGGTCAGCAGCAGCCCCGTCAGCCAGCGCTGCTTCATGCCGACGCTCGCGGCAACGTCATTGGTGTTATTCCACTGGTTCTGGAACCTCTGCTCGGCGCGCATTAGCTTGATGTCCTCAAGCCCCTGCACCGCTTCCACCAGCGTGGCGTTACGAATCGCCGATTCACGCATCCCTTCGCTGGAGAGTTTTCCCAACGGGCGCTGCACCAGCAGGCCGGGAATGAGCAGCAGCGGTACGGCCAGCAGCACCACCAGCACCAGCGGGCCGCCAATCATCCACAGAATGAAGACGAACAGCAGGAAGAACGGCAGATCGGAGATAGCGGCAATGGTGGTGGAAGTGATCAGCTCCCGCACCGACTCCAGCTCGCGGATCTGGGCGATAAACGACCCGGTCGATTTCGACCGTGCGCCGTTTTTAATCCTCAGGGCGTGGGCAAACACGCGCTCGGAAATACGCAGGTCGGCGCGTTTCCCTACCACGTCCGAAATATGCACCCGCAGCATGCGCATGATGAATTCAAACACGATGGCGATCATCACACCGCCAAACAGCACCCACAGCGTGGCCTCCGACTGGGACGGCACCACCCTGTCATACACCTGCATGGAAAAGACCATGCCGGAGAGCGCCAGCACGTTGGCGACCAGCGCCACCAGCATTATGTCGCTGTAACGACGCCAGTCTTTCAGCGCCAGCTGCCAGAACCAGTTTTTCTCATAGGGTTTGATGTAATCATCCACGCGCGCATCCGGCGTGGACTCCAGGGGACGCAGCACCATCAGCCCCTTTAACCGCGAACCGAGTTCGTCGCGCGTCAGCGTCGTCTCCAGGCTCCCGTCGCCGCTAAACTGCACGCTGACGTTTCCTTCGTTGTCCATACGGTTGATGACCGCAATTTGCCCGCCGGTGAACTCCGCCAGCAGCGGTAAACGCCACGGATCGAGCGCTACGGCTCCCGCCGCCACCCAACGCATCCCCAGCCCAAGCTGGCGCGCCATCTCCTCCAGCACCAGCTGGCGTGGAGACTGGCTTTCATGGTTAATCGTGACCCGAACATGCTCCGCCGAAAAATCCAGCCGATAATATTTCGCGATGATGAGCATGCCCTGCAACCAGGGTTCGTACTGTGGATGTGTCTTCATAATGCTACGTCCTGTTCAGGGCGATGATTTCGCTCTGAAATGATACCTTTCCGGGATGATTAGAAATCGAACACTGTCTAAACGAGCCCGCAAAATAATCTTGTGAAATATAGGGTTATGGCTATTCGTGTAAAGAAACGCAAAAGGCCGCGAGGATCGCTCCCCGCGGCGTTGTTTTACGCAATTAACAGTTGATGATTGGCCAACAGCGTCGCCAGATCCGTCTGCACGCCGTTCAGCGTTACCAGCGTGGTGGGCGTGAACTGACCGCCCGTCCCGTCCAGGTCAACCTGGATCTCGGTGTTGCTGCCGTTTTGCACAACGCGGATGTAGTCGGCGATGTTGCCCGCGCTGCTGTCCAGCGTCGCCACGCCGTTCACGTAGCTCGCCGAGCCGGTGCCGGTATAGCCGCTGTCGGAAAGCAGGTCGCGCAGATCGATACGGTCCGTATCCGCCGTCCCTTCCCAAGTGCCGACGGTAAAGCCGTTCACCACATCGCTACCGTTGCCGCCCGTCGCGTCAGACGCGTTGATCAGCTTATAGAGCAACGTATCGTGACCGCCGCTGCCGATGTTGAAGGTGTCGTTCCCGCCCCGGCCTTCGAACTGGTTATCACCGCTGTTGCCGGTGATCACGTCGTCATAGTCGGAGCCGTTAATCCCTTCAATATTCAACAACCGCGTGGTACCGAATCCGGTGTCCTGCGCCGTTGAGAGGCGCAAATCAACGGTTATCCCAGAGGTGGCATTACGATAATCCACCACGTCCATGCCGCCGGTATTGCTCCAGGTGTCGTAGTCGGAATGGGTATTCCAGCCGCCGGAGCCGTTATAGGTATAGGTCCCATCCTCTGCGATAAAGGTGTCGTTATACCCGGTACCGGTAATGGTTCCGCTGTGGCCGCCGGTGGCCGCTTCGGCGGTGAGAACATAACCCTCTTTGCCGTTGCCCGCGTCCAGGCCGGTCCAGGTGACGTTATCCGAGACGCCGTTGGTGATCTTCACGATCTCCGCCGAGTAGGTTTCGTTCGGATCCAGCCCGTAGAAACTCACCAGCGCAGAGGTATCGTTCGAGCCAATGCCGGACTGAGCGTTGATGATCTGCGAGGCCACCAGCACGCCCGCAGCGTTATACAGATTGACCGTATTGCCGTAGTACGCGTTGATGCCTTCGCTATCGACAATGTGCAGATGCATCGCGGTACCGTCAGCGATCTCCGCATTGTTCTGCACCAGCACCACCTTACCGTTCTGCTGAGACACCAGCAGATCCTGCGCACCGTCCCAGTTGTAGTCCACCGCGGCGACGCCGGTGACGTTGGCCAGCCCAGAAGCCAGCTGGCTTGAAGTCCAGGTTGAGCCGTAGCCGTTGTTGGTGAACAGGGTCGCCGTCTGTGAGCTGCCGTAGGTGCTGAGCTTGATGATGTCCATCTGCCCGTCACCGTTCCAGTCTACCGCCACCGACAGATAGCCCGCCGTGGCGTTAGAGGCTTCCACCGCGCTTTTGGTCGTGGAAAGCTGCCCGGTACCGTCGTTGTAGTAAATCACCCCGCCGTTGTTGTTGTAGCTGCTGCCGAGGTACAGATCCATGTAGCCATCGCCGTTAAAGTCCGCCCACGTCATGGAGGCCGCCGTGGTGGTATTCGAGGCGTTGGCCACAAACACGTTGGTCAAGTTCTGGCCAATGGAAAGCGTACCGTTCCCGTTGTTGTTAATCACGGTGAGCGAGTACGCCCCGCTGCGGTTGGTGTGCTGCACGATGTCCACGGTACCGTCGTTGTTCAGGTCGACGCCGGAGATTTCACGCCCGGAATCGAACTGGCCGTAGAATCCACCTTCCCCGCCGGTGCCGTCCGGCGACAGAACGCCGTTGGTATTCACCAGGTAGGTCAGGGAGTCCATACCGGCATCGCCGTACGCCAGATCAAGATAGCCATCGCCGGTTTTATCGTAGGCAATTACGCCGCCGTACCAGATGGTGGTTCCCATCGCCAGCTGGCTGGCGGTGTAGCTGCTGCCATCGTAGGTCCACATCACCTGCGTAGAGCCCGCGTAGGTGTTCTCCGTCGCAAAGATATCCTGCGTGCCGTTACGGTCAAAGTCAGCTGCCGTCTGGCTCACCACATAGTAGCTACGGGTGTTAGTTAACGTATTCCCGGCATAGGTTGAATCATCGCTGCTGGAATAAGACTGTCCATTAGCAATGATATTCCACAGCCCGCTGCTGTTCATGCCGAGAGTCATGGTTGAGTTGTTGCTGTTCCCCGCAGTGGTCGCCCAGTCGGTATTCACCGAGGTGGTATCGATCACCAGGCTACCGGTTGCCGTACCGGTGGTGTTACCGTTGCCCGCGCTACTCTTCACCTGCGCGGTTACGTCGTAACTCGCCACACTCAGGGCATCGCTGTCCGGGATCTGTAGATACCAGGTATTGTGATCCGGGTCGACGACCACCGCACCGCCGGTCTGGGAGGTGTAGGTTTTCCCGTTCACCGTCACCACCAGATATTCACCGTTCACCAGGTCTGCGGAGACCGTACCGCTGACAATCGGCGTGGTATCCGAGGTGGTCTGGGCAGTAATCGCCGCGGTGGTGGTCGGGATGCTGGTATCGACGTTCAGCACAAAGCCATCCGATTCCGTGTAGTTACCGGCTTTGTCGGTGACGCGCAGAATGTAGGTGTGATTCCCGTCGAGCAGGCCGTTGTCCTGATAGGACCAGCTTGCGCTGCCGTTCATCGTGACCTGACCCAGCAAGATCCCGTCCCGGTAAAGCTGCACGATTTCGCCATCTTCCGGAGCGCGGTTAAGCGTACCGTTGATCAGCGGCGAGGTATCGTCCGTCGCGACTGATGCGCCGTACGTGCCTGTACGTTCACCTTCCCCGTCGGTATAGCTGACCACCGTTCCCACCGTGTCAGGCGGCGTGGTATCAACCGTTACCACCTGCGAAGAGGTTGAGCCGACGTTGCCCGCCTGGTCGATGATCCGCACCTGGTAGGTGTAATCCCCATCTGCCAGATCGCGGGTATCCGTATAGCTCCAGCGCTGGTTAGTGACGGTAGTGTCAATCCAGGTATTACCGCCGTCGAGGCTGATCTGTACGCGCTCGTCGCTGGCCAGCGCGCTGCCCAACGAGCCGTTGATCGTCAGCGAGGTGTCCATGGTGATGAAATCACTCCCGGACTGCCCGGTATCTTCGCTGATGCTGTCAATGGTGATGCCGTACTGCGGCGCCTGGGTATCCACCGTCACGTCCTGCGTGGTGGTGGCCCCAACGTTGCCCGCCTGATCGACAACCCGCACCTGATAGCGGTAGTCGCCGTCGGCCAGGGTGCGGGTGTCGTTATAACTCCACCGGGTGCCGCTTACCGTGGCGTAAACCCAAGTGGTGCCGCCATCCATGCTCACCTGCACATACTCACCCGCCCCGAGTTCGGCCCCAAGCGTCCCGTTGAGCGTGTACGAGGTCGAACTGGTCAGGAAGTCGTTATTGTCGAAGCCGGTATCGACGGTGATGTTATCCACGGTCACCGTAATCGCCGCATCCGGCGCGACCGTATCGACCGTCACCTGCTGATGAGCGCTGGCACCTACGTTGCCTGCCGCATCCACTACGCGAACGTAGTAGTCATAGGTCTGGTTACCCAGCGTGCGGCCGTCCACGTAGTACCAGCTGTTGCCAGTGACGATCACGTTCTGCCAGGTGACCCCGCCGTCGATGCTGATCTGGGCATATTCGCCGTCGGCCAGCGTTGCGCCGAGCGAGCCGTGCAGCGTCAGGGAGGTATCATTGGTGATAAAGTCGCTGCTGCTCAGGCCGGTATCGTCGCTGATGCTGTCGATAGCGATCGTTTTGCTGGCGTCCGGCGCGACGGTATCAATGGTCACCACCTGGCTGGTAGTGGCGCTGATATTCCCCGCGTCGTCAATCACCCGCAGCTGATAGTTGTAGTCTCCGTCGGCCAGCGTGCGGCCGTCAACGTAGGTCCAGCTCAGGCCGCTGACGCTCACGTCAGTCCAGGTTGCGCCACCGTCGAGGCTGATCTGAGCGTGGTCGCCGCTGCCCAGGGCCGCGCCGAGCGTCCCTTTCAGGCTGATCTGGTTGTCGCTGGTAATAAAGTCGCTGTCGGACAGGCCGGTATCCTGCGAGACGGAATCCACGGTAATAGTCGCCGCCGCAGGCTTCGTCAGATCGATTACCACGTCCTGGCTGTCCGTTGCCCCAACGTTGCCCCCATTGTCGATCACGCGCACCTGGTACTGGTACGTACCGTCGGTCAGGGTACGGCCATCGGTGTAGCGCCAGGTGGTGCCGGTGACGGTCAGGTCAATCCAGGTGGTACCGCCGTCAAGGCTGATCTGCGCCTTCTCGTTATTGCCGAGCTGCGCGGTCAGGGAACCATTCACCACCACCTGGCTGTCGTTGGTGATGAAGTCATTCGCGCTGAGGCCGGTATCGTTTTGCAGGGAATCAATGCTGATCCCCATCGACGGTGCGGTGAGATCCACGGTAACGGTATGGTTATCGCTGGCGCTGTTGCCGATGGCGTTGCTCACCTGCGCGTTAATCACGTACGAACCGCCGTCCGCCAGCGCGGTCACGTCTGCGCTGCCGACCGTATAGCTCCAGGTGCCGTCATTTTGAACGGTAGCCGTGTAGGTTTTACCGTTAAGCGTAATGGTCACCGTCTGGCCCGTTGGCGCATCGGTGGTGCCGCTGATAACCAGCGGCGTGCCGTGCTCGGCGGCGTTGACGATATCATCCTGCGCAAAGGTGTTAATGGCGATGGTCGGCACGTCGCCGTTCAGCGTCACGTCGTGCGTTGCGCTGCCCGGGTTACCTGCCTTATCGCTCACCGTAGCCGTAATGGTGTAATCCCCGTCGCTCAGTCCGAGGAAGTCGCGTCCCGGCACGAAGACGGACCAGGAGCCATTCGCCGCCACGGTCGCCTGATAGCTGTTGCCGTTGAAGGAGACGGTCACCGTCTGGCCCTGCTCCGCGGTGGTGGTCCCGCTGATGGTCTGTCCCGCCAGCTGCTCGGCGTTGTTGACGATATCGTCATCGGCCACGGTGCTGATGGTCACGGCTGGCGCGACGGTATCGACCGTTAAGGTATGCGTCGTCTGGCCGTTATTACCCGCCTTGTCGTTCACCGACGCGGTGACCGTCAGCGCGCCTTCGCTCAGGTTGGCAAGATCGGCGGCCGGGACGTCGAGCGTCCAGGTGCCGTCGTTTGCCACAAGCGCAGTGTAGGTTTTCCCGCCCAGCGTGACGGTCACCGTCTGGCCTGCTTCCGCGCTGGAAGAGCCGTGTACGGTGAGCGGCTGTTGGGCTTCCGCCGCATTCAGCACATCGTCGCCCGACAACGTGTTCACGCTAATCACCGGCGCGGTGGTGTCCACGCTGATGGTGTGCGTCGCCGAGGCGCTGTTCCCGGCGCTGTCCTGCGCCGAAACAGAAACCTGGTAGCTCGCGCCGTCGGCCAGGGTGCCCACGTCGGCGGCCGGTACGGTGGTTGTCCAGGAGCCATCGCTCTGGATAGTGGCCGTATAGCTCTTACCATTCAGGGTGATAGTGACCTGCGTGCCGTTAGCAAACTGCGCGCTGGAGCCGTTGATGACCAGCGACGCCCCCGCTTCTGCCGCATTGATCACGTCATCACCGCTGAGGGTGTTGACGGTCAGCGCGACCGATGCGGTATTTACCACCACGTCATGGGTCTGGGTGCTGCTGTTGCCCGCGCTGTCGGTGATTGTCGCGCTGAGGGTCACGGTGCCGTCGGTCAGGGCAGAAATGTCGCTGGCAGGAACGCCCACGCTCCATTTGCCACTGGCGTCAACGGTGGTGGTGTACTGGTTCGAACCTATCGTGATGACCAGCTTATCGCCGACGCTGGCGCCGGTTGCGGTGCCGCTGATGACCTGCGCCTGCCCGTGCTCAACGCTGTTGATGACGTCATCGCCCGCCACGACGTTAAAGCTGACGGTCGGCGGCGTGGTATCGAGCGTAATCGCTTTGCCCGCGCTGCCCGGGTTACCCGCGGCGTCACTCACGCTCACCTGCACGGTGTAGCCGTTATCCGCCAGAGTGGACAGATCGGCGGCCGGCACGTTAATGCTCCAGACGCCGCCCTGCTGAACCTGTGCGGTATAGCTGTTTCCACCGAGGTTAACGGTTACCGTCTGACCGACTTCAGCCGTGGTGGTGCCGGAAATGGCCACGCCCGCAGCCGCTTCGCTGCCGTTGATCACGTTGTCGCCGGCTACCGTGTCGATGGTCACGGTTGGCGCCGTGGCATCGACGCTGTACTCCCGGCCCGCAGACGCGCTGTTGCCGTTCACATTGGTCACGCTCACCTGCACGCTGGCGTCGCCGTCTTTCAGACCCGCAAGATCCGAGGAAGGCACGGTGGCCGTCCAGTTGCCGTCGGCATCGACTTTGGCGGTGTACGTCTTGCCGCCGAAGGTGACGGTAACGGTCTGGTTTTCCTCTACGTTCGAGGTGCTGCCGGACAGCACCAGATCCGCGCCTTTTTCTGCCGCGTTAATCACGTCGTCGGTGGCGATGGCATCAATGCTGATCGCCACGGCTGCCAGATCGACGGTGACGTCGTGGCTGATAGAGACCGGATTGCCCGCCGCGCTCTGGCCTGCAACGGTCACGGTAACCGTGCCCGCAGCCAGGGCCCCGACGTCTGCTGCCGGGATCGCCGCGCTCCAGGTACCGTCTGCCAGCACGGAGGCCGCATAGGTTTTGCCATTGACGGTCACGGTGAGCGTAGTGCCTGCCGCCAGTCCGTCGCTGGAGCCGGTGACAATCAGGTTCTGTCCATGCTCGATGCTGTTAATCACATCGTCGCCCGCGACGGTATCCACGCGCAGGCCCGGCAGGCTGGCGTCGATAGTGATATCGCGCTCGCCCGTTCCCGTATTGCCATGGTCATTAGTGACGGTTGCTGACACCGTTAAATCGCCATTGCCCAGCGCGGTCAGGACGGATTCCGGCACGTTAACGGACCAGGTCAGATCGCTCTGCACCGTCGCGGTATAGGTGTTGCCGCCGATGTTCACCGTCACGGTGTTACCGATGTCCGCGTTCGCCACCTTACCGGTAATGGTCTGGCCTGCGGCCACTTCCGCCGCGTTGATGACGTTGTCCCCCGCCACGGTGTTGATGGTGACGGTTGGCAGCGCGGTATCGACAAGCAGGTTCGCCGTAGTGCTGATGCTGTTGCCCACGCCGTTGGTGGCCGTCGCGCTCAGGGTGTAGCTGGCTTCACCGAGGCCTGACAGATCCGCAGCCGGAACGGTCAGGCTCCAGGTGCCGTCTGCCGCAGTCGTCGCCGAGTAGTTTTTACCGTTCAGGGTCACGGTGACCACGGTGCCTTCCGCCAGGTTGGCGCTGGTGCCGTTGACGCTCAGATCCTGCCCTTTTTCTACCGCGTTCAGGACGTTGTCATCGCTGATGGCGTTGAAGCTGACCGACGGCAGACCGGTATCGACGGTCACATTATGCGTGCCGCTGCCGGTATTGCCCGCCGCGTCGGTGACTGACGCAGTGACGGTCACGCTGCCGTCGCTGAGGCCGGAAATGACGCTGGCCGGAACGCCCACGCTCCAGTTACCCGCCGCATCCAGCACGGTGGTGTACGACTGGCCGCCGATGGTGACGGTGACGGTGTCGCCCGCCGCCGCGCCGGTGGCGGAGCCGCTGATAATCTGCGCCTGATTGTGTTCAGCCACGTTAATCACATCGTCACCTGCAACGGTGTGGATGGTCACCGCAGGTACGGTGACGTCCACCGTCAGGGTGTGGTCAACCGACGCCGGGTTACCCGCCTTGTCGCTGACGGCCGCGGTCACGGTGACGCTGCCGTCGGTTAATCCTGCAAGGTCAGCTGCCGGCACGTTCAGCGTCCAGCTGCCGTTCGCGCTGACGGTTGTGGTGTAATCTTTGCCGTTCAGCGATACGGTCACCGTCTGGCCTGCTTCGGCGGTGCTGGTGCCGGAGATTGCCAGGTCGGACTGCGCTTCTGAGGCGTTCAGGATATCGTCGGTGGCAATCGTGTTGATGGTCACGGACGGCGCGGTAGCATCCACGCTGTACTCACGGCCCGCCGAGGCGCTGTTGCCGTTCACGTTGGTGACGCTCACCTGCACGCTGGCGTCGCCATCCTTCAGGCCAGCCAGATCCGCTGACGGCACGGTGTAAGTCCAGTTGCCGCTGTCGTCCACGGTGGTGGTGTAGATCCTGCCGTTCAGACTGATGGTCACGGTCTGCCCGGCTTCCACGTTGGTGGTCACACCGGACAGTACCAGATCCGCGCCCTTCTCCGCCGCGTTAATCACGTCGTCGGTGGCAAGCGCATTGATGCTGATGGCAACGGTAGCCAGATCCACGGTCACGTCGTGGCTGATGGTGATCGGATTACCCGCCACGCTGTCACCGGTAACGCTGATTTTCACGGTGCCTTCCGGCCACGCGCTCACGTCGGTGGACGGGATCGCCGCGCTCCAGGTGCCGTCTGCCAGTACCGTTGCCGCGTAATCTTTACCGTTGACGGTAACCGTCAGCGCCGTGCCCGGCGCCAGCCCGTCGCTGGAGCCTGAAACAATCAGGTTCTGCGCGTGCTCGATGGTGTTGACCACGTCGTCACCCGCCACGGTATTCACGCGCAGGCCCGGCAGGTTAGCGTCGATAGCGATCTCGCGTTCGCCGGTGCCGGTGTTGCCGTGGCCGTTGGTGACGGTCGCCGTCACGCTCAGGCTGCCGTTGCCGAGTGCGGTCAGAACGTCAGACGGCACGTTGACGGACCAGGACAGATTATTCTGCACCGTTGCGGTGTAGCTGTGGCCACCGATAGTCACGGTCACGGTGTTGCCCGCTTCGGCATTCGCCACGGTGCCGCTCAGTGTCTGGCCTGCCGCCACTTCCGCCGCGTTGATGACGTTGTCGCCCGCCACGGTGTTGATGGTGACGGTTGGCAGCGCGGTGTCGACAAGCAGGTTCGCAGAACTGCTCACGCTGTTGCCAACGCCGTTGGTGGCCGTCGCGTTCAGGGTGTAACTGGCCTGACCGAGACCGGCCAGATCCGCAGCCGGAACCGTCAGGCTCCAGGTGCCGTCTGCCGCAGTTGTCGCCGTGTAGTTTTTACCGTTCAGGGTCACGGTGACCACGGTGCCTTCCGCCAGGTTGGCGCTGGTGCCGTTGACGCTCAGATCCTGCCCTTTTTCTACCGCGTTCAGGACGTTGTCATCGCTGATGGCGTTGAAGCTGACCGACGGCAGACCGGTATCGACGGTCACATTATGCGTGCCGCTGCCGGTATTGCCCGCCGCGTCGGTGACTGACGCAGTGACGGTCACGCTGCCGTCGCTGAGGCCGGAAATGACGCTGGCCGGAACGCCCACGCTCCAGTTACCCGCCGCATCCAGCACGGTGGTGTACGACTGGCCGCCGATGGTGACGGTGACGGTGTCGCCCGCCGCCGCGCCGGTGGCGGAGCCGCTGATAATCTGCGCCTGATTGTGTTCAGCCACGTTAATCACATCGTCACCTGCAACGGTGTGGATGGTCACCGCAGGTACGGTGACGTCCACCGTCAGGGTGTGGTCAACCGACGCCGGGTTACCCGCCTTGTCGCTGACGGCCGCGGTCACGGTGACGCTGCCGTCGGTTAATCCTGCAAGGTCAGCTGCCGGCACGTTCAGCGTCCAGCTGCCGTTCGCGCTGACGGTTGTGGTGTAATCTTTGCCGTTCAGCGATACGGTCACCGTCTGGCCTGCTTCGGCGGTGCTGGTGCCGGAGATTGCCAGGTCGGACTGCGCTTCTGAGGCGTTCAGGATATCGTCGGTGGCAATCGTGTTGATGGTCACGGACGGCGCGGTAGCATCCACGCTGTACTCGCGGCCCGCAGACGCGCTGTTGCCGTTCACGTTGGTGACGCTCACCTGCACGCTGGCGTCGCCGTCTTTCAGACCGGTCAGATCCGCAGACGGCACCGTGGCGGTCCATTTACCCTCAGCGTCCACCGTGGCGGTGTAGTTCTTGCCGCCGAAGGTGATGGTGACGATCTGGTTTTCTTCGACGTTCGAGGTGGTGCCGGAGAGCACCAGATCCGCACCCCTCTCGGCGGCGTTGATCACGTCATCGGAAGCGATGGCGTCAATGCTGATGGCGACGTTTGCCAGATCCACCGTCACATCATGGTTGATAGTCACCGGATTGCCCGCGCTGCTCTGGCCTTCAACGTTCACGGTGACCGTGCCTGCGGCAAGGGCACTCACGTCCGCAGAAGGGATCGCCGCGCTCCAGGTGCCGTCTGCCAGCACGGTAGCCGGATAGGTTTTACCGTTTACGGTGACGGTCAGCGCTGTGCCCGCCGTCAGGCCGTCGCTTGAACCCGTGATAATCAGATTCTGCCCGTGTTCGATGCTGTTAATCACGTCATCGCCCGCTACGGTGTCCACGCGCAGGCCCGGCAGATTCGCGTCGATAGTGATATCGCGCTCGCCGCTGCCGCTGTTGCCCACGCCGTTCGTGACGCTGGCGGTCACAGTCAGATCGCCATTGCCCAGCGCGGTGAGCACAGACTCCGGTACGCTGACGGACCAGGTGAGATTGTCCTGTACCGTTGCGGTGTAGCTGTGGCCGCCAACAGACACAGTCACGGTGTTGCCCGCTTCGGCATTCACCACTGTACCGCTAATGGTCTGGCCGGTTGCCAGCTCCGCTGCGTTGATCACGTCGTCGCCCGCCACGGTGTTGATGATGACGCCAGGCAGCACGGATTCCACGTTCACGGTGTGCGAGGTGCTGGAACTGTTGCCGACGCTGTCCGTCGCGGAGGCCGACACGGTGTAAAGCGCTTCACCCAGTTGCCCCACCTCGCTCGCCGGAACGGTTGTGGTCCACTGGCCATTGGTGTCCACCGTGGCGCTGTACGCTTTGCCGTTGAGCATCACGGTGACCACCGCGCCCGCTGCCAGCCCGGAAGCCGTACCTGTGATGGTCAGATCCTGCGTTTTCTCGCTGCTGTTGATCACATCGTCACCGGACACGGTGTCAATGGTCAGCACCGGCGCGGTGAGGTTGACTTCAACCTCGTGCGTTGTGCTGTTGCTGTTTCCGGCTTTATCGGTCAGCGCCGCGGTGATGGTGTAATCCCCGGCGGCCAGGGCACTCACGTCCGCCGCAGGCACGCCCACGCTCCACCTGCCGGAAGTGTCCAGGGTCGCGGTGTAATCTTTGTTATTGATGGTGACGGTCACCACGTCGCCCGCCGCCGCACCGGTCACGGAACCGGTGACAATCAGCGCCTGCGCATGCTCGGCGCTGTTAATCACGTCGTCGTCGGAAACGGTGTTAATGGTCAGCTGTGGCGCCGTGGTATCCACCAGCACATCGCGGTCCGCCGAGGCCGGGTTACCCGCCTTATCCGCGACGGCTGCCGTGATGGTGTAATCGCCGTCGGTAATCGCGCCGATATCCGCAGACGGTACGGTGACGCTCCAGCTGCCGTTCGCCTGTATGGTGGTGGTGTAGTCCACGCCGTTCAGCGTCACGGTCACGGTCTGGCCCGCTTCGGCGTTGGAGACACCGTTAATGACCAGATCCTGCTGCGCTTCGGCCGCGTTGATGATGTTGTTGTCGCTGACGATCTCGATGGACACCGTCGGCGCGGTGGCGTCCACGCTGTACTCGCGGCCCGCCGAGGCGCTGTTGCCGTTCACGTTGGTGACGCTGACCTGCACGCTGGCGTCGCCGTCTTTCAGTCCGCCCAAATCGGCAGACGGTACGGTCGCCGTCCAGTTGCCGCTGGCATCCACCGTCGCGGTGTACAACTTGCCGCCGAAGGTGATGGTAACGGTCTGGTTTTCTTCCACGTTGGTGGTCGAGCCAGACAGCACCAGATCCGCGCCTTTCTCAGCCGCGTTGATTACGTCGTCAGAAGCAATCGGATTAATGCTGATGGCGACTGCCGCCAGATCCACTTTCACGTCGTGGCTGATGGAAACCGGGTTACCCGCCGCGCTCTGGCCGTCAACGGTCACGGTGATCGTGCCTGCGCTCAGCGCGCCGACGTCCGCCGCCGGAATAGCCGCCGTCCAGGTGCCGTCCGCCAGCACGGTTGCCGCGTAGATTTTGCCGTTGACGGTGACCGTCAGCGCCGATCCGCTCGCCAGCCCGTCGCTGGAGCCGGTGATAATCAGGTTTTGACCATGTTCGATGCTGTTGATCACATCGTCGCCTGCTACGGTATCCACGCGCAGGCCCGGCAGGCTGGCATCAATCGTGATGTCGCGTTCGCCGGTGCCGGTGTTGCCGTGGCCATTGGTCACGCTCGCTGTTACGGTGAGATCGCCGTTACCGATAGCGGTTAAGACGTCAGACGCCACGTTAACCGACCAGCTCAGGTCGTCCTGAACCGTCGCGGTATAGGTGTTGCCCCCGATACCGATCGTGACAGTGTCACCGCTCGCCGCGCCGCTCACTTTCCCGCTCAGGGTTTGTCCGGAAGCCACTTCCGCCCCGTTAATCACGTCGTCGGTGGCAACCGCATTAATGGTGACCTGCGGCAGCGCGCTGTCGACCAGCACGCTATGGCTGGTATTCGCGCTATTACCCGCGGTATCGGTCACGCTGGCCGTCACGCTGTAGCTCGCTTCGCCCAGTACCGAGACGTTTGCCGCCGGAACGGTGACGCTCCAGTTACCGCTGGCATCGGTGGTGGCGGCGTAACTGATACCGTTCAGGGTTACGGTGATGCGGGTCCCGTCCGGCTGGTTGCTGGTGCCGGAGATCAACAGGTCCTGGCCTTTTTCGGTCGCGTTGATCACGTCGTCAACCGCCAGGGTATTGATGGCAATCACCGGCGCGGTCAGGGAGACGTCAAACGCGTGCGTCGCGCTGGTGCTGTTGCCCGCTTTATCGGTGAGTGTCGCGGAGATCGTCTGATCGCCGTTAGCCAGCGCGCCCACGTCCGTCGCCGGAACGCCCACGCTCCAGTTGCCGGACGCATCCAGCATCGCGGTGTAGTCTTTCCCGTTCAGGCTCAGGGTAATCACATCGCCCGCCTGCGCGCCCGTCACCTTGCCGGTGACAATCAGCGCCTGGCCGTGCTCGGCAATATTAACAATGTCGTCGCCCGCCACAATGTTGAAGATAATCTGCGGCACGGTAGTGTCGACCAGCACGGACGCCCCCGCGCTGGCCGGGTTGCCCGCTTTATCGGACACAGTCACCGTGACCGCCGCGCTGCCGTCGGCGATCCCCGCCAGATCCGCCGCCGGAACGTCCAGCGTCCAGCTGCCGTTCGCCTGCACCTGGGCGGTGTACTGATTGCCGTTGAAGGTCACGGTGACCGTCTGGCCTGCTTCGGCAGTAGACGTCCCGCTCAGGGTCAGATCCTGCGCCGCCTCTGCCGCATTCAGCATGTTGTCGCCGCTGATGGTGTTGATGGTGACCGCTGGCGCGGCGGTATCGACGCTGAATGCCTGCGAGGAAGAGGCCGCGTTGCCGTTCACGTTGGTGACGCTGACCTGTACGCTGGCGTCGCCGTCCTTCAGGCCGCTTAGATCGGCAGCCGGTACGGTGCAGGTCCAGTCGCCGTTGGCATCGACCGTCGTGGTCCAGGTTTTACCCGCTAAGATAATGGTAACGGTCTGGCCCGCTTCAACGTTCGAGGAGGAGCCGGACAGCACCAGATCCTGGCCTTTTTCTGCCGCGTTAAGCACGTTGTCGTCCGTCACGCTGTTGATGCTTATCGCCACCGGGGCGAGATCGACATCCACAACGGTACCGATATTCACCGGGTTGCCGGAGGTATCCTGCGCGCTGGCGCTGATGGTGAGCGACCCGTCTGCCCACCGGGAGACGTCGGCGGCCGGAACCGCAGCCTGCCAGGTGCCATCCGCCAGTACCGAGGCGGAATAACTCTTGCCGTTGATGGTCACGGTGACGGTGCTACCCGCCGCCAGGTCGGTGCTGGTGCCGGAGATAACCAGGTTCTGCGCGTGTTCAATAACGTTAATGACGTCGTCACCGGCGACGGTATCAATGCGCAGGCCGGGCAGCTGGGCGTCAATGGTGACATCCAGGGAAGACGATCCGGTATTGCCGTGCGCGTTCGTTACGCTGGCCGATACGGTCAGGTCGCCGTTGCCGAGCGCGGTTAACTGACTCTGGGTTAACGGCAGGCTCCAGGTGAGATCGTCCTGTACGGTGGCCGTGTATGTCTGCCCGCCGAGGATAATCGTGACGGTATCGCCCGATGCCGCGTTAGAAACCTTTCCGGTCAGGGTTTGCCCTGCGGCCACTTCCGCCGCGTTGACGATATTGTCGCCCGCGAAGTTGTTGAGGGTAACAACCGGCAGCGAGCTGTCCACCAGTACATCGTGCGTGGCAGCGGCGCTGTTGCCCACATTATCGGTGACGCTCGCCGTCACGGTGTAATTGGCTTCACCCAGCGCGCTCACCGCAGAGGCGGGGACGGTAACGCTCCAGTTGCCGCTGGCGTCGGTGGTGGCGGTGTAGTTGATACCGTTCAGATTAACGGTGATGGTGGTTCCTTCCGGCTGGTTGCTGGTACCGGAAAGCAGCAGATCTGCGCCCTTCTCTGCCGCATTGATCACGTCATCCGCGGCCAGCGTGTTAATACCGATAACGGGCGTCACAGTATTGACCACCACATCCACTGAACTGCTGCCGGTGTTGCCGGATTGGTCGGTCACGGAGACGTTAATGGTCCAGGTGCCGTCCGTCAGCCCCTGAACGACGGACGCAGGCAGGCCGAGGCTCCAGTTGCCTGCCGCATCCACCACGGTGGTGTAGTCCACGTTATTGATGGTGATGGTGACCAAATCGCCCGCCGCCGCGCCGGTGACGGAGCCGCTCAGGATCTGCGCCTGAGCATGGGCCAGCTGGTTAACGGTGTTGGTGTCGGTGACGAAATCGTTGATGGTCACCTGCGGCACGGTGGCATCCACCAGCCCAACGCGGTCCGCGCTGCTGCTGTTGCCCGCCACGTCACTGACGGTGGCCGTCACGGTGACATTGCCATCGGTCAGCGCGCCTACGTCGGCGGCAGGCACGTTCAGCTGCCAGCGACCGTCCGCCTGTACCGTGGTCTGGTAAGATTTACCGTTCAGCGTCACGGTGACCGTCTGGCCCGCTTCAGCGGTTGTGCTGCCGCTGAGCACCAGATCCTGCTGCGCTTCTGCCGCATTAATGATGTTGTCGTCGGTCAGGTTATCAAGCGTAATGGCTGGCGGCTGCGTATCGACGATCACCACGCGTGAGGCGTCCGCGCTGTTGCCGTTGACGTTAGTCACGCTGACGCTCACCTGCGCACGCCCGTCGTTCAGCGTTTCCATCGCGCTCGCCGGAACGGTCAGGTGCCAGGAGCCGTCCTGCTGCACCTGTGCAGTAAAGGTTTGATCCGCGAATTTCACCACCACGGTCTGCCCGGCCTCCACGCCCTGCGTCTGACCAGAAAGCGTGACATCCGCACCTTTTTCCGCCGCGTTGAGCATATCGTCAGTGGTTACGGTATCGATGGTGACGGCCACCGCATTCAGGTCAAGCTCGATCGGGTGTTCAGCCGCCACAGTGTTGCCCCAGGCATCTTCCGCGCTGACGCTGACGGTCATGCCTCCCGCCGTCCATGCCTGAAGGTCCGCCGCCGGCACGCCAATCTGCCAGTTGCCGCTGGCGTTAACCGTGGTGACGTATTCGACATTATTGATGGTAACGGTGATCTGTGTGCCTTCGGCCAGATGAGTGCTGGAGCCGGTTACGGCCAGATCCTGCTGCTGCTCGATGGCGTTAATCACGTCATCGCCAGAGATCGTGTTCACGCGCAGGCCCGGCAGTTCGGCGTTGATGTTGATATCACGTTCGCCGGTGCCGGTATTGCCGTGCGCATTGGTGACAGAGGCGCTGAAGGTTAAATCGCCGTCGCCAAACGCCTGGAGGTCGGCCGATGGGATTGTCACGCTCCATTTCAGGTCGCTGCCAACCGTCGCGGTATAGCTCTTGCCGCCCACGGTGACAGAGACGGTATCGCCCGCCGCCGCGCCGGTGACGCGTCCACTGAGGGTTTGGTCAACCGCCGCTTCGGCGTTATTGACCAGGTTATCCCCGGCAAAGGTGTTGACGATCACCTGCGGCAGCACGGTGTCTACCAGCAGATTCGCCTCGGCGGAGCCGCTGTTACCCACGCTGTCGGTGCCGCTGACGCTGACGGTGTAAAGGGTATTCGCCAGATCCAGCACGTCGGAAACCGGCACCTGAACGGACCAGCGACCGTTCTCAACGGTGGCCTGATAGTTAACGTTGTTCAGCGTCACGGTGACAGCGCTGCCGTTCGGCAGATTACTGGTCCCGCTCAGGCTCAGGGGCTGCATGGCCTCCTGCGCATTCAGGACGTTATCCTGGCTGATGGGGTCAAGGGTAAATTCCGGCGGGTTGCCGCTCAGCGTAATGCCGTGCGTCGCGCTGCCGGTGTTGCCCGCCGCATCGGTCACGGAGACCGAAATGCTGTGGCTACCTTCCCCCAGCGCGCCAATGACGGAGGCAGGCACACCGACGCTCCAGCTGCCGTCCGCCTGGACGGCACCGGTAAAGGTCTTGCCGCCAACGGTCACGGTGACAATGTCGCCCTCCGCCGCGCCGTTCGCCTGGCCGGAAATAATCTGCGCCTGCCCCTGCTCGCTGGTGTTCAGAATGTCGTCGCCCGCGACGGTGTTGATAGTGACCACTGGCGCTGCGGTATCGACCGTGAAATCGGCGGTGGTGGATGACCCGTTACCCGCTTTGTCGCTGACGTTTACCGTCAGGGTGTGCTCGCCGTTAGCCAGCGCCTGTACTTCACTGGCCGGAAGCGTAACGGACCAGCTGCCGTCGCTGCCCACGGTCGCCGTGTGATTTTTGCCGTTCAGCGTGACCGTCACAATCTGGCCCGCTTCCGCATCGGTTTTCCCGGTCAGCGTCAGCGGCTGATTATGTTCAGCCGCGTTGATGATGTTGTCCTGGGCGATCGTGTCGACAGAGATCACTGGCGAGGCGGTATCCACGCCAATCGTCTGGCTGCCGGACACGGTGTTGCCCGCCGCGTCTTTTCCGCTGACGTTGACCGTCCAGGTACCATCGCCCAGCGCCTGTGCGTCGGCAGCAGGGACCTTCACGCTCCATGCGCCGTTTGCCCCCACTTCTGCGGTATAGGTTTTACCGTTGAGCGTGACGGTAAGCGCCGTTCCCTGGGCCAGGTTTTTGCTGGTGCCGGACAGCGTAAAGCCAGCGGCCTGCTCGCTGGCGTTGATCACGTTATCGCCCGCCGTGGTGGCGAGCGTCACGCTGGTATCCGCTGTAGAAACGGTTACGGTAATACTGCCCGCAGAGGTCGTTTTATTGCCGTCGATCTGTACGACGGACCAGGTATGTTCCCCGTCCGCCTGGGTCGGGAGTGTTACCGTCCAGGTGCCGTCCTTCGCAACCATGGTGCTGGCGATGGTGCTGCCGTTGCCGTCTTTAACCTGAATGGTCGCGCCCGGCTGCCCGGTACCGCTGAAGGTGGGGGTGTTGTCATCCGTGACCTCTTTTGCACTCAGCACGCCCTGCTTGTCACCCGCGTTGTCCGTCAGCAAAAATGTCGGCGTGGCGCTTTCGACTTCTTTTGTATTATCAATAACCCTGGTTTTGGTTTCACCATCGCCGCCGTGAGCCAGCAGTGCGCCGATCGCACCGCCCCCTAACGCCGCACCGGCAATCCAGCCCCACGGCGCATCGCTTAAGACGCTTCCCTGCTCCAGGAAAGGTTCAATGCTGCTAATGGGTGCAGCCTGTGCGGTTAATTCGGTGGCGGCAACGCCTGATGCTTCCCCGGCATCGGCAAATGAAATATGCGTCAACGCCTGGTTATCGTTAAATACCAGCTCGGAATGATTATGGGTTTCCGTGTCTTCGACAAAATAATTATTGCAGCGGATCACGCTGCCATCTTTCATATAAATGAGGAGGTCATTCCCCTGGCGGACATAACGCACCACGTCCTGAGCTGAACCCTGAATTTCAATCACGCTCGGTGAGGAAATAGAGACCGAGAGATTCCCTTCACCGGTTAATTTCGTCTTCTCTGCCGTTTTGCGAATGATGACATCAACAACTTTTGCGGTACTCATATTCTTCTCCTTGCAGGTGCGCGTATTCCTGTGGATATGTCCACCAGAGGGATGTAGCTATCCTTGGGAAAAATCACCCATTATTGTCTGACTTATTTCGCGCAGAAAGGCGCGCCTTTTTTTAACTTAAATCAGGTAATTTCGCGGCAGCGTTTTTCTCTATTCCGATAAGCGGCAAGAGATTATCCACCGCAGAGGCGTAATTAATCGCCGCACTCCAGCCATCGTATTCAGCCATTATTTTCGCTGAGGTGGCAGACCAGACATCCTGCTCCACGCTGAGCAGATCGTTAATGCTGCGCTTGCTCAGGGTATATTCATTTTTGTAGACATCGCGGGCGCGCAACGCATTTTCCAGCTGACGCTTCCCGGCTTCCATTCGTCCACGCGCCCCGGTCCAGTCGGCCTGTGCGACGGAGGCTTTTTGCAGGACATCAAAACGGGCCTGATCGACCTGGGACGATGCCATTGCCCTTGCGCCCTCGGCCTGACGGACGCGCGCCGAGACCGCGCCGCCCTGATAAAGCGGTGCGTCAATATTGAGCTGGATCTGATCATCCCAGTACGCGCGATTATCAGACTCATAGCGGGTGCGGCCCCCTTTCAGGCTTAAGGTCGGCCAGTGCTGAGACCTGGCGGTTTCTACGCCGTACTGGGCTGAACGCTCCATGTTCTGCGCGGCCATCACCGTTGGGATCAGTGAATAATCAATCCGATTGAGAGAATCCGGCTCCACGGCCAGACCTCCCGGAACCGGTGAATAGCGTTCAGCCTGTATGCCAGTTAATACCGCCAGCCGCGCGCGGGCGCTGTTCAGAGACGCATTATACTGCTCTACCGTCGCCTGCATCCCGGCGATACGGGTGCGGGTCTGAAGCTCATCAGAGGTGGAGCTTACGCCAGCATCGGCGCGGAGTTTTGCCAGTTGCTCAACGTTTTTAAGCGCCTGCACGTTCTCTTTTGCCGCCTGCAACAGATCGCTGTAGCGTTTTACTTCCACATAGCTGAGGGCCGTTTTTTCCGCGACGGCAGACATCGTGCTCATCAGCTGGTAGCGATAGCTGTCACGCTGAGCTGAAGACTGGCTGATGCTGTTATTGGTCTTGCCAAAATCGTACACCAGCTGCGTCAGGCTCAGGCCCCAGGCTGCGGAATTTCGCAACGAGCCGCTTGAATCGGTGGTCTGGCTGTGACCCGTACTCCCGTTCAGGGCTATTTGTGGCATCCAGCCACTGCGCGCTTCGTCTATTTGTGCCTGGCCGATCCCCAGTTGCGCTGCCTGCTGGCTCACCGAGGGGTCGCGATCGAGAGCGAAAAGAATACTTTCTTTCATCGTCATTGCCGCAACGGGAGATATCCCCGCCTGGCCGTTATTTGCATTAGCCGCAGTCACCACCAGCGAAATTAAGGTCAGGGATGCAGATAGTCTGATTAACCTGTTATTGCATTTCATCTTCATAATATCCCCCGACTCCAGGTTATAGCCAAATAAATACCCAGGAAGAGGTACAAATAATTCTTCAGAAATCCCTCACCTCTTCTCGATTAATTTGGGTAATAGTTCCCCAAGCCCATTTCAATTGAGATGAGAGCCGTTCAATCTCTTTTTTTCTTTTAAGAATTTACTTAAATATTTATTGATTCGCAGCATAACAAAATGTGATATGAGCAACCACACCCGCAATGTTAATGCGGTGTTACAAATAAGAAAAAAGATGGGGTTTCTGGACAAAACGTTATAAAAGGCCTTTCAGATGAAACAAATAAACCCCCTGTAATATAAAGAAAATTCTAAAATGCCCCGGTGTACATTTTTGCGTTAATTTCACCCCGAATCAGACACAAGGATTTTCAAAGAAATGTCAACTTAAGTAATACACCGAATAAAATTGAATTATTTTACTTTAAAAATAGAAACTAATAGATATATGCACTAATTTATAATTACAAATTAGTTAAACATTCTGGTTAGAGCCAATAATCCGGCAGCTTAAGCCAAATTTTCAAGTAAAACATAGCGATAACAACATACCTAAAAGATACATACATGTTTTTGATGACTGATTAATGCGATATCAATAATCACATCATTAAACTGTTTTTGGATAACATCCCGCACCTGTCGCGATTCCCTTTCCTGCAAAATGCTGTAAACTGCGATTTATTGCGACATTTTGCAGGATACTGCCCCATGCATAAAACCGCCAGACAGAAATATGTGCTTGATATCATTACTGAGCAAGGCCAGGCCAGCATTACCGAGCTGGCAGAGCGATTGCAGGTTTCGGCGGACACCATCCGTCGCGATCTGACCGACCTGGAAAAACAGGGACTGGCACAAAAAAACCATGGCGGCGCCATCGCGCTGAATCTCTCGACGATGACCCGAGTAAGCAGGAATAGCTTGCTCCCTGAAATTAAGCAGCGGCTGGGTAAACAGGTTGCGCAATGCGTGCCTGCGGGCTCGACGCTTTTTCTGGACGCCGGAAGCACACTGCTGGCCGTTGCCTCTTTCCTTCAGGGGCCGCTGACCATCATCACCCCTTCTCTTGATATCGCCCAGCAGGTTAGCGATCGGGAAGATATTGACCTGATCCTGCTCGGTGGAAAGTGGGATCAGAAACAACGCCTGTTTGCCGGAAGCGCCACCCTTTCCCTGCTCTCTCGCTACCGGGCGGATATTGCCATCCTTGGCGCATGCGCCATCCATGCCGAACTCGGATTGAGCGCCAGTCAGGAGGCGGATGCCGAAGTGAAGCGTGCCATGCTGGCCGCAAGCCAGGCGCACTGGGTAGTCGCCGACCATCTAAAACTCAACCAGTGCGAACCGTATCTGGTGTCAGGGTTATCCGAGATTCATCAACTGTTTTTAGATCGTCCCTGGGCAGAGCTCGGGGACCATAGCGCCTTGCAGGTTACCGTTGGCGAGCATTAACGTGGAGAAGGTCATGAATAAAGTGAAGACAATGAATATTGCGCTGATCGGGTATGGTTTTGTAGGTAAGACGTTCCATGCCCCGCTGATCCAGTCCGTCGACGGCCTGAAGCTGGCGGTGGTCTCATCCCGGGATGAAGAGAAAGTGAAACGCGACCTGCCGGACGTCCTCGTTGTCGCCACGCCGGAAGAGGCCATTCAGCACCCGGATATCGACCTGGTGGTTATCGCCTCCCCTAACGCGACCCATGCGCCGCTGGCCACCCTGGCGCTCAATGCCGGCAAGCATGTGGTAGTGGATAAGCCGTTTACGCTGGATATGCAGGAAGCGCGAGATCTGATTGCGCTTGCGCAAGAAAAACAGCGCCTGCTCTCGGTCTTCCATAACCGCCGCTGGGATAGCGATTTTCTCGGCATTAAGCAGGTGATTGAGCAAGGCCGTATCGGTAAGGTGAAACATTTTGAGTCGCATATCGATCGTTTCCGTCCGGAGGTTCGCGTGCGCTGGAGAGAGCAAAACGTGCCCGGCAGCGGCCTGTGGTTCGACTTAGGCCCGCACATGATTGACCAGACGCTACAGCTTTTTGGTCTGCCGCAGTCGGTACAGGGCAACATCGCCACCCTGCGTGACGGCGCGGAGATTAACGACTGGGCGCACGTGGTGCTGAATTATCCGGAACACAAAGTGGTCCTCCATTGCAGCATGCTGGTGGCGGGTGGCGTTGCCCGCTTTACCGTCCACGGCGATAAGGCCAGCGTGGTGAAAGCGCACATCGATCAGCAGGAAGCCCAGCTGCTGGCAGGCGTCGTTCCGGGTAGCGAAAGCTGGGGTGAAGACAGCGACGCTATGGTGCTGTTTAATGCCCAGGGGGAAGCCAGCGCTATCCCTGCGCCAAAAGGCGACCAGCGGCAGTACTATATAAACGTGCGCGATGCCCTGAACGGCAAGATTGACAACCCGGTCCATCCGGTGGAAGCCCTGGCGGTGATGGCGGTGCTGGAAGCGGCGGTAAAATCTTCGGAAACGGGTTCAACTCATGAACTGGACTTAACGGCGCAGGAGCGCGCGCAACTGCAATAAGCCGCAAAAAAATGCCCTGCGGGTTAGCAGGGCATTATCGGTTACTGACGCTTTTTCGGCATCATGCGCAGCAGCGTGTTGTCCTTCCAGAAGTAGTGATGCATCAGCGCGGCAAAGGCGTGCAAACCAATCACGAAGTACCCCAGATTCGCCAGCGTTACGTGCCACTCCTTTAGGGTATCCACCAGGTCAAAATTCCCCTCCGCCGCATGCGGCATCGTCAGGCCAAACGCAAACCAGTCATTTCGCCGGTTATACATCATCATCATGCCGATCAGCGGCAGCGCAATGAACAGCAGATAGATTACCAGATGCCCGAGATGGGACAGCCCGGTGATCATCGCTTTTGGTTTCGGTTGAATAGGCGGAGCCGGGAATTTGAGGCGGATAAGCAGGCGCGCCACCATCAGCACCAGGATGCTGATCCCGCAGGAAACGTGGATCATATTAATAAGCGGACGATCGGTTCTTGGGAACCACCCTCTGAACTCCATGGCGCAATAGGCCATAATGACTAACAGAAAAACCAGCCAGTGAATGCTGATTTGCAGACCCGTATATTTTGTGCGCATGTTGTTTCCCGATAAAGAATCATTATCGCGCCAACATAACCACCTTTCCTGAAAATGTGAACCCCCTCGCATGGAGGGGGCTCCTGATTACGACTGCAAATAGACAACCTGCGTCTGCAAATACTCATTCAGACCGTGTTTGCCATCCGCCCCGCCGATACCGGATTTACGCCAGCCTGCATGGAAGCCCTGCATCGCTTCAAAGTTTTCGCGGTTAATGTAGGTCTCGCCGAACTTAAGCCCCTTAATGGCTTTCATGGCGACGTTCAGGTCCTGCGTATAAACAGACGAGGTTAAACCGTAGTCGCTGTCGTTGGCCATGTTCAGCGCCTCTTCCAGAGTGTCGAATGCCACCACTGGCAGCACCGGGCCAAAGGTCTCTTCGTGCATGATGGCCATATCCTGACGTACGTCCAGCAGCAGCGTTGGGGGATAAAAATACCCTTTGCCTTCTGCCGCTTTACCGCCAAGGACCACTTTAGCCCCCTCCTGCACCGCGCGCGCCACCTTCTGCTCCACGCGCTCCAGCGCGGCGGCGTTGATCAGCGGCCCCATGGCAATATCCGTTCGCTCAGCCGGATTGCCAAACTGGACGGCTTTCATTGCCTCGCCCAGACGATTCACAAAGCGGTCATAGATCCCCTTCTGGACATAGACACGTTCCGCGCAGTTACACACCTGTCCGGTATTGATGACGCGTGAATCCACAATGGCCTTCACGGCCAGCTCGAGGTCGGCATCGTCCATCACGATGGCCGGGGCTTTACCGCCCAGCTCCAGCCCCACTTTGGTGATGTTTTTCGCCGCCGCAGCCATGATCTTTTCACCTGCCCCGACGCTGCCGGTCATGCTGACCATCGCCACTTTCGGGTTCCCGGCCAGCTCCTGTCCGACGGTTTCACCCCGGCCCAGCACCAGGTTAAAGACGCCTTTCGGCAGGCCAATCTCATCGACGATTTTGGCAAACGCAATGGCGTTGTTTGGGGTAAATTCGCTCGGCTTGATAACGATGGTGTTACCGGTGAGCAGCGCGGGAGCGAGCTTACGGGCAATCAGGAAGAAGGGAAAGTTCCACGGCAGAATGCCGGTGGTGACGCCCAGGGCACGCTTAAACACCAGAATATTTTCGCCCGGACGGTCGCTCTGAATGATTTCCCCTTCATAACGGCGCGCCCACTCGGCCATATAGTCGATATAGTCAGCGGTAAAGTTCACTTCCACTTCCGCCAGCTGCTGGATCTTGCCGCCTTCGGCCACAATCAGCGCGCTGATTTCACTGACGCGCTCGCGGATCACGGCGGAAATTTTGCGTAGCCAGCTGGCGCGTTCAATAGCAGGCAGCGCCTCCCAGCCAGCCTGCGCGCGATCTGCCGCGTCAATGGCCTTGCGGGCGTCCTCGGCGCTGCCGTCGGGGATACGGGAAATGACCTCTTCCGTGGCCGGATTGATCACGTCAATCCATGCATCACCCTGCCAGGCAACAAACTGTCCATCAATATACATAGGATGTTGTACGGGTACTGTCATAACCTGCTCCTGTAATCACACTGTTTTTAACAAGTAAACTTAATGTTAAAAACTATAATTACCGGGGCAATTGCCTACTCTATGAGTCTGTTTTTGTGAGATATCTCATAAAAGAAACGGGTCAGCCCGTTTCCAAAATCACAAATCGGCAACACAGGATGCCCGTTTGCGTAAAAGATGGCGCAAACGGGCAGAGCATCACAGCAGGGAACGGCTCACCAGCGCGTCGGTGAGAATGACGTCGTTTCGCAAGATCTGCCACGCGGCGTCCACATCGGCAGGGATATCGACATGGGCAATGAAATCACGTCCCGCCGGACCATAGCCGTTGATGTCGTCCCTGAGTCGCGGAAATTCACCCAGCACCAGCGACAAGTAGCGCTCTACCGGCCATAACCCCTCGACCGGGCCGCTAAACACCAGACCGTCGTCGCTGTTTTGCAGCACGGGCGTCAGGCCGGGATGACTCACCCATGCGGGCGATGCGGCCTCGTCGCGGCAAACGCGGGCAAACGTAGCCATTGTGCGACGCTGCATTGTCGGGTCCTGCACCACCAGCACCCGGGCGGCGTTCAGTCCGGATTGTTTCATCAACGCCCGGCTGAAGCGGGCGTTTTCGCCACAGTTGGTCGACTGATCCTCAACGTGAAGATGCTCGGCCGGAATGTTCCAGAATTCACGGGCGATGTCGGCCAGAATAGCCGCCTCAGCACGTCCGGTGGTGGGTATCCTGTTATAGCGGGGGTGTTTCGCAATCGCGGCGTAGAGGAAGGTCGTCGAGTGACCGATCCCGCCGCTGATGATCAGAGGAACACCCTGTTCAGCCGCGATTTTACAGGCAGCATCAATCGCGGGGATCACCGCATTACCCGCCAGAATCACCAGATCAACGGGCTGGTTGTCCTGATAGTCGTCCTGAGCAAGCCACGCCCCAACGGTATTCACGGCGTCGAGGGTTGTGCCAGGCAGACAGGGAAAAAGTGCCATTGTCATCGTTACCTCCTTACAGCATACAGAGCCTTCGATTATCCCCCTTTCTTCGCGTCATGCTATGGCATGAATGCTGAAAAAACGGGCCGGGATGTGCTCAAAAAGCACTCACATTTGATTAACATGAGAAAATCGTATTCACTTGAATTATGATTTGCGTCAGCCTTAGAATCATTAGCCCGCTCACAATTCAACTTTTTGAAAGGTAAACCCCGTTATGCGCCTGCCCCAACGCGACCCTTATGCTCCTCGCGAGTGGCAGCCACACGAGAAACCCGCCCTGCTGGGTTCCCCTTCCACCCCGGAGCATCCGACGTCGAAACGAATCGCCTATGGCGTGGTCGGCCTGCTGGTGTGTCTGACCGGGGCGCTGGGTAACGCGGTCGTCACCGCCAATCTGCAAAACCTGCAAGGCACCTTTGGCGCCTGGTCGACTGAAATCGCCTGGTTGCCTGCCGTCTATGTCATGACCAACGTCTCCATCAACCTGCTGCTGGTAAAGTTTCGCCAGCAGTACGGTTTGCGCGCCTTTACGGAAGGCTTCCTGGTGTTGTATGTGCTGGTCACCTTTTTCCACCTGTTTGTGAACGATCTCAGCTCGGCGCTGATGGTACGTGCGGCACACGGGATGGTCGCCGCCGCGCTCAGCTCGCTCGGCATTTATTACCAGATCCAGGCCTGGCCCGCGAAGCACCGACTGAAGGCGCTGACCATCGGCATAACCGGGTCGTCGCTGGCGATCCCGCTGGCGCGGCTGTTCTCCACCGAGCTGTTACAGCTTGATGAGTGGCGCGGGCTGTACTTCTTCGAGCTGGGTCTGGCCCTGATCTCCCTGGCCTGCGTGATGGCGCTCAAGCTGCCGCCGGGCGATCGACGCAAGGTCTTCGAGAAGAAAGATTTCATCACCTTCTTTTTGCTTGCGCCCGGCATGGCGCTGCTGTGCGCGGTTCTGTCGTTAGGGCGTCTGGACTGGTGGTTTGAAGCGCCGTGGATCGGCTGGGCGCTGGCTCTCTCGCTGGTGCTGATTGTCTCCGCGATCGTGTTTGAACATAACCGCAACAACCCGCTGCTTAATACCCGTTGGCTCTCCAGCGGCAGCATCGTACGCCTGGGGCTGATTATGCTGCTGATCCGCATCGTACTGGCGGAGCAGAACACGGGCGTCATCGGCTGGCTGCAATATGTAGGCTTACAGAATGAACAGATGACCCATCTGGCGTGGGCTATTTTCGCCGGGATCGTCTGCGGTATCGTCACCAGCTGTCTGACGATTAAGCCCACTAAACTGGCCTGGCCGATTATCACCTCGCTGGCGCTGATGATCGTTGCCTCGCTGCTGGACAGCCAGTCCAACAACCTGACCCGGCCGGATCAGCTTATATTCAGCCAGTTCCTGCTGGGCTTCGGCAGCGCGTTCTTCCTGGCACCTGCGATGCTGGCCGCCATTGGCGGGGTGATCGCCGATCCGCGCAATCTGGTCAGCTTTTCCGTGATGTTTGGTATGAGTCAGAACCTTGGGGGGCTGCTGGGGTCCGCGATCCTCGGCACCTTCCAGACCTGGCGCGAGAAGTACCATTCCAGCCTGCTGGCTGACCAGCTCACCACCCTTAACCCGCTGGTGAACGAACGGATTCAGCTTTACACCCAGATGTACAAAAGCCTGATTGGCGACAGTTCCCTGCTGGGAACTCAGGCCATTACCCAACTCCAGACGGTGACGGCGCTTGAGGCAAACATCCTGGCTTACAACGATACTTATCTCCTGACGGCGAGCATTGCCACTGCCACGCTGGTCTGGATTTTATGGCGCTTGCTACGCCTGCGCATCACCGCCCGTATGGCCCTTAAGAACGCCACTGGCAACAAGTAATGACTATTTATCAGGAGAAGTTATGAGTCAGCAGGATGCCGCCAAAGAGCAGGCCAACACCCGCAAAAATGTGCGCGTCGTTTCCATCTTCACCGCCGCGGCTATCGGCATTGTCGGGGTACTGGTGATCCTTTATGCCTGGCAGCTGCCCCCGTTTACGCGTCATGCCCAGTTTACCGATAACGCCTACGTGCGCGGCCAGACCACGTTCATCAGTCCGCAGGTAAACGGCTACATTACCGAGGTCCATGTTCAGGATTTCGCGCAGGTTAAAAAAGGCGAGCTGCTGTTGCAGATAGATGACCGCATCTATCGCCAGCGCGTCCATCAGGCCGAGGCGCAGCTGGCAATGAAAATTGCAGCCCTGAATAACAACCTGCAACAGCGCAAAAGCGCGGAAGCGGTGATTGCCAAAAACGAGGCGGCGCTGAAAAACGCCCGTGCCCAAAGTCTGAAAACCCAGGCGGATTTGAAACGCGTGAAAGAGCTGACCGCGGACGGCTCCCTCTCCATTCGCGAGCGCGATTCGGCGCTGGCCAGTGCCGCCCAGGGGAGCGCCGATATCGACCAGGCGAAAGCAACGCTTGAGATGTCGCGTCAGGATCTACAAACGGTCATCGTCAATCGCGGTTCGCTGGAAGCGGACGTTGAGAATGCGAAAGCCGCGCTGGAGCTGGCGCAGATCGATCTGCAAAACACCCGCATTGTCGCGCCGCGTGACGGTCAGCTCGGGCAGATTGCGGTGCGTCTGGGGGCGTACGTCACCGCCGGGACGCACCTTACCACGCTGGTCCCGCCGCAGCACTGGGTGATCGCCAATATCAAAGAGACGCAGCTGGCGAATTTACGCGTCGGACAGCCGGTGAAATTCACCGTCGATGCCTTAAACGATAAAGCCTATCAGGGCCGCGTGGAGAGCATATCCCCGGCCACAGGGGTCGAGTTCAGCGCTATCACCCCGGACAACGCCACGGGCAACTTTGTTAAAATCGCCCAGCGCATCCCGGTACGCATTGAGGTACTCGGTGAGCCGGAGGCGTACCGGCTGCTGCGTCCTGGCATGTCGGTGCAGGTGACCATCGACACGCGGGAGGCGAAACAATGACGCTTCGCCCGATAGCCGGCCTGCTGATAATGACTATCCTGGCGGGATGCCAGTCGGTAGACGTTGAGCCCGCCAAATCGTCCCTGCACATACCGGCCCAGTGGCGCGCGACGTCGGGGCCAGCCAGCCCGACAGAGCAGCTCTGGTGGCGAAATTTTCACGACAGCAATCTGAATCGCTATGTGGATCAGGCGCTGAAGAATAACAGCGACGTGCTGATTGCCCGCGAGCGGATTAACGAGTACCAGGCCCGGGTGTACGCCGCTGACGGCAGCCTGTTCCCGTCGCTTGACGCGGGCGTGACCGGGACGCGCGCGCGCTCGCAGTCCGCCGCCACGGGGCTTCCGGTATACGGTACGTTGTACAAAGGCAGCCTGACCGCCAGCTACGACGTGGATATCTGGGGCGTAAACCGCAGCACCTCCCGTGCCGCTGAAGCGTCGCTGGAGGCACAAAAGGCGGCGGCTGCGGCGGCTGATCTTACCGTCGCATCCTCGGTGGCCTCCGGGTACGTCACCCTGCTGTCGCTGGACGAACAGCTTCGCGTTACCCGGTCCACGCTGAAGTCGCGTGAAGAGGCGTTCAACCTCGCCAAGCGACAGTTTGAGACGGGATACAGCTCTCGCCTTGAGCTGATGCAATCGGATTCTGAGCTGCGCGCCACCCGCGCCCAGGTTCCACTGCTTCAGCACCAGATTGCGCAGCAGGAAAATGCGCTTAGCCTGCTGCTGGGCAGCAACCCGGGTGACGTTGCGCGCGGTGAAAGCTTTGATGCCCTGACGCCGCTGAAACTGCCCTTCCAGCTGCCGTCGACGCTACTGAACCGGCGCCCGGATATCGTCCAGGCTGAACGTCAGCTGATTGCGGCGGACGCGACGCTGGCGGCATCGCGCGCCAGCCTGCTGCCGTCGATCAACCTCACGGCCACGGGATCGGTGCAGGATCGCACGCTGTCGGGATTGCTGGATAACCCGCTACAGCTCTGGAGCGTGGGCGGCAGTATTCTTGCGCCGCTGCTGAACCGTCAGGCGCTGAATGCGCAGGTAGATATCTCTCAGTCCCAGCGGAATCAGGCGCTGTATAGCTACGAAAAAACCGTGCGTAACGCGTTTGCTGAGGTGAATGACAGCCTTGATGCCATCACCCGCTATCAGGAACAGCTTACCGAGCTGCTGGCACAGCAGACGGTCGCGCAGGAGACGCTGCGGATTGCGCAAAACCGCTACCGCAACGGATACTCTTCTTATCTGGATGAGCTCGATGCGCAGCGCACGCTGTTCTCGGTGCAGACCAGCGTGGTACAGGTGAAAAACAACCTGCTGCTGGCGCAAATTGATTTGTATAAAGCGCTGGGCGGCGGTTGGGTCAGTGCGTGAAAACATGCCGGGTGGCGGCTACGCCTTACCCGGCCTACGTGCTCTACATGCTCTCCCGTAGGCCCGGTAAGCGCAGCGCCACCGGGCAACGGTTTTAACCGGAGAAACGATAAAAAGCCGGGTGGCGGCTACGCCTTACCCGGCCTACATGTTCTACATATTCTCCCGTAGGCCCGGTAAGCGCAGCGCCACCGGGCAACGGTTTTAGCCGGAAATCTGCTCCATCGCCTGCAAGATACGCTTATCCGAAATGGGATACGGCGTTCCCAGCTGCTGAGCGAAGAAGCTGACGCGCAGCTCCTCGATCATCCAGCGGATCTCCCGCACGTCGTCGTCATCGCGACGCGCCGGCGGCAGTTTGTTGAGCCACTGCTGCCACGCCTGCTGCACGTTTTCGACTTTCAGCATCTGCGCACGATCGCGATGCGGATCGACCGCCATTTTCTCCAGACGCTTCTCTATCGCCTGCAAATAACGCAGCGTATCGCCCAGACGCTTAAAGCCATTGCCGGTGACAAAGCCGCGATACACCAGCCCCGCCATCTGCGCCTTGACGTCCGACAGCCCCAGGGCCATGGTCATATCCACCCGCCCCTTCAGGCGCTTGTTGATATTGAACACGGCGGTGAGGATCTGCTCGACCTGTCTGGCAATCTCCACCACGGTGTCGTTCAGCTCCGCGCGCACCTTTTCATGAAGCTGAGCAAAGCCCTCTTCCGTCCAGACCGGACCGCCGGCCTCGTGGATCAGCTTATCCACACCGCAGGAGATGCAGTCGTCGATCAGGTCCAGCACCTTACCGTATGGGTTAAAGTAGAGCCCCAGCTTGGCTTTGTTCGGCAGCTTCTCGTGCAGATACTTAATCGGCGACGGGATATTGAGCAGAAGCAGTCGACGCAGCCCGCGCCACATCATCTGCTGTTGCTCCTGCGGATTGTCAAAGAGCTTAATCGCCACGCTGTCGCGCTCATCCACCAGCGCGGGCCAGGCTTTGACCTTATAGTTCCCGCGCTTCTGCTCGTAGCTTTCCGGAAGCTGACCAAAGCTCCAGATGTGCAGCCCGCTCTGCTCAATGCCGTCATCGGCCACCGCAGAGAGCGTCTCCTGGACTTTACCTTTCAGCGCCTCTTTCAGCTCCGTCAGAGAACGGCCTTCGAGCAGCTTTTTGTTTTTATCGTCCACCACGCGGAATGTGATTTTCAGGTGATCGGGCACCTGATCCCAGTTCCAGTCGTCGCGGTCGATGGTGGTCCCGGTCATGCGGCGGAACTCACGCTCCAGGGCGTCCAGCAGCGGCAGCTCCAGCGGCGTGACGCGGCCTAAAAACGCTTCGGCGTAGTTCGGCGCCGGCACAAAGTTACGCCGCACCGGTTTAGGCAGGGATTTGATTAACGCAATGACCAGCTCGCGGCGCAGACCGGGGATCTGCCACTCAAACCCGCTCTCTTCCACCTGGTTTAACAGCGGCAGCGGAATGTGCACCGTCACACCATCGGCATCCGCGCCCGGCTCAAACTGATAGGTCAGACGCAGCTTGAGGTTGCCCTGATGCCAGAAGTTCGGGTAATCGAGCTTGCTGACCGACTCCGCGCCCTCTTTGATCAGCATGCTCTTTTCGAAGTTGAGCAGGTCCGGGGCCTCTTTGCTGGCTTTCTTCCACCAGCTGTCGAAATGGCGCGCCGAGATCACATCGTGACTGATGCGCTGATCGTAAAACTCAAACAGCGTCTCGTCGTCCACCAGAATGTCGCGACGGCGGGACTTGTGCTCAAGCTCTTCCACCTCGGCGCGCAGCTTCAGGTTTTCGCGGAAGAAGGCATGACGCGTCTGCCAGTCGCCTTCCACCAGCGCGTGGCGGATAAACAGCTCGCGACTCAACGCCGGATCGATCTGGCTGTAGTTAACCTTACGCGCGGCCACCACCGGCAGGCCGTAGACGGTGACTTTTTCCGTCGCCATCACCGCGCCCTGCCCGCGCTCCCAGTGCGGCTCGCTGTATGAGCGTTTCAGCAGGTGCTGCGCCACTGGTTCAACCCACTCCGGATCGATACGCGCGGCGATACGCCCCCACAGACGGCTGGTTTCCACCAGCTCGGCGACCATGGTCCACTTCGGCGGCTTCTTAAACAAACCGGAGCCCGGGAAGATGGAGAAACGCGCGTTGCGTGCGCCGGTATATTCCTGCTTATCCGCATCCTTCATCCCGATATGAGACAGCAGGCCAGTCAACAGGGCGATATGAATTTCGCGGTACTCCGCCGGTTCACTGTTCACCGGGATACCCAGCTCTTTCACCACCTGGCGCAGCTGGGTGTAGATATCCTGCCACTCGCGTACGCGCAGATAATTGAGGAAATCCACCCGGCACTGACGGCGGAACTGGTTCGAGGAGAGCGCTTTTTGCTGCTCGCCAAGGTAGTTCCACAGGTTCACAAAGCCGAGGAAATCGGACTCTTTATCGTGGAAGCGACGGTGTTTTTCATCCGACGCCTGCTGCTTATCCATCGGACGCTCGCGCGGATCCTGAATGGAGAGCGCCGAGGTGATGATCATCGCCTCGCGCACGCAGCCGTGTTTTTGCGCCTCCAGCACCATGCGCGCCAGACGCGGGTCGACCGGCAACTGGCTAAGCTGGCGGCCCAATGGCGTTAGCTTGTAGGCCGTCGCCTGTTCGTCGGTGGTGATGGCCCCCAGCTCTTCCAGCAGCCGCACCCCGTCCTGAATATTGCGCTTATCCGGCGCTTCCACAAACGGGAAGGCGGCGATATCGCCCAGCCCCAGCGCGGTCATTTGCAGAATAACGGATGCCAGGTTGGTCCGCAGGATCTCCGGATCGGTAAACTCAGGGCGCGACAGGAAATCGTCTTCCGAATAGAGACGAATACAGATCCCTTCCGACACGCGGCCGCAGCGGCCCTTACGCTGATTAGCCGACGCCTGCGAAACCGGCTCAATCGGCAGGCGCTGAACTTTGGTGCGGTAGCTGTAGCGGCTGATGCGCGCCGTACCCGGGTCGATCACGTATTTAATGCCCGGTACGGTCAGCGAAGTTTCGGCCACGTTGGTCGCCAGCACGATGCGGCGCCCGCTGTGCGGCTGGAACACGCGGTTCTGCTCGCTGTTCGACAGGCGCGCGTACAGCGGCAGGATCTCAGTATGGCGCAGATCGCGCTTGCTGAGCGCATCGGCGGTATCGCGGATCTCGCGCTCGCCGCTCATGAAGATCAGAATGTCGCCAGAACTCTCGTTGCCCAGCTCGTCGACGGCATCAAAGATGGCCTGAAGCTGGTCGCGCTCGGTATCGTCCGCCTCTTCCACAATCGGGCGATAGCGCACTTCCACCGGATATGTGCGTCCTGACACCTCGATAATCGGCGCATTGTTGAAATGTTTTGAGAAGCGCTCCGGGTCGATGGTCGCGGAGGTGATGATGATTTTCAGATCGGGACGCCGGGGCAGCAGCTCTTTCAGGTAGCCGAGCAGGAAGTCGATGTTCAGGCTGCGCTCGTGCGCTTCATCGATGATGATGGTGTCGTACTGCATCAGCAGACGATCCTGCTGGATTTCCGCCAGCAGGATACCGTCGGTCATCAGCTTAACCATGGTGTTATCGCTGACGTGGTCGCTGAATCGCACCTTGTAGCCGATGCAGCCGCCCGGCTCCGTTTGCAGCTCTTCCGCAATACGGTTCGCCACGGTGCGCGCCGCCAGACGACGCGGCTGGGTGTGACCGATCAGCCCTTTCACCCCGCGGCCCAGCTCCATGCAGATTTTCGGCAGCTGAGTGGTTTTACCTGAACCGGTTTCCCCCGCGACGATCACCACCTGGTGGTCGCGTACGGCCTCAAGAATGTCCTGTTTCTTCTGGCTGACGGGCAGATTTTCCGGATAGGTAATCTCCGGACGTGCGGCTTCACGCAGCACAACTTTCCCTGCCGCCTGTTCAATCTCGTTGGCCATCTCCTGGTAAATGGCCTGTTGTGCATCAGGATTTTTAACCTTCTTAACGCCGTGCAGACGGCGCGCAAACCGCTGTTTATCGCGCAGCATCAGCGAATCAAGCTTTTGCATCAGCATCGGGAAGGTCAATTTTTGGTGTTCTGTCATAGCGTTAACGGGCAGTGCACTGCCGGATAAAATCTCTTTTTAATGATTGGTATAGAGTACCACATCAGCGCTTTTCGCGCCTTATTCAAAAAATTCGAACATAGGCTTCGATATATTGCGCTATCCCTGTGGCAGGATTGTGAATAAAGTGTCAACAAGCAACGGGGCAACCCCCTCAATCAAATACAAAACAGGAATTTCCCATGAGCAAAGTATTAGTGTTGAAATCCAGTATTCTGGCAGGGTATTCACAGTCTGGTCAGCTGTCTGACTATTTCGTTGAACAGTGGAGTGAACAGCACAGCGCGGATGAAATCACCGTGCGTGACCTGGCGGCAAACCCAATTCCTGTGCTGGACGGCGAGCTGGTTGGCGCGCTGCGTCCGAGCGATGCGCCTCTTACGCCGCGTCAGCAGGAAGCCCTGGCGCTCTCCGACGAGCTGATTGCTGAGTTGCAGGCGCACGACGTTATCGTGATCAACGCCCCAATGTACAACTTCAACATTCCTACCCAGCTGAAGAACTACTTCGACCTGGTGGCACGCGCTGGCGTAACCTTCCGTTACACCGAGAACGGCCCGGAAGGTCTGGTGAAAGGTAAACGCGCTATCGTCCTGACCAGCCGCGGCGGTATTCACAAAGATACCCCTACCGACCTGGTCGCACCGTACCTGACGCTGTTCCTGGGCTTCATCGGCATTACCGACGTGAACTTCGTGTTCGCTGAAGGTATCGCTTACGGCCCGGAAGTGGCCACCAAAGCGCAGACCGACGCGAAAGCCGCTATCGACAGCCTGGTCGCTGCCTAAGTTTTCCCCCTCTCACCGCCCGGTGGGAGGGTTTTTCTTTTCCCCCGTATTTCGTTATCATCCGCACCCACTCTCCAGCCCGGCGGCCTGATGTCTGTCATTATAGATACGTTTATTGCACCACCCTGTCACGACAACATTGAGATCCTCTGGCAGGACGAGCATCTGCTGCTGATCAATAAACCTTCCGGTCTGCTCAGCCTGTCGGGGAAAAATCCGCAAAACCTCGATTCCGTCCACCACCGTCTTGTTCAAACCTTTCCCGGCTGCACGCTGGTGCATCGTCTTGATTTTGGCACTTCGGGTCTGATGGTCATTGCGCGTAACAAAGCGATCAACGCCGCGCTTTGCCACCAGTTCAGTCAGCGCGCCGTGAACAAGGTTTACACCGCCCTGCTGTGCGGACATGTGGAACAGGACGAAGGGACCGTGGATGCGCCGATTGCCAAAGATCCGGCGCTGTTTCCGCTGATGACGATCTGTGCCCGCACCGGTAAGCCCGCTCGCTCCCGCTATCGGGTGGTGGAACGTATTTACCAGGATACGACAATGCCGCTGACGCGGGTTGAGCTTACCCCGGAGACCGGGCGCACCCACCAGCTGCGCATTCACTGCCAGCAGTTAGGCCACCCTATTCTGGGGTGCGATCTGTATGGTGGTCTGGAATGGCCGGGGGCGGAAGAAACGCCCCGGCTGATGCTGCATGCAAGCGCTCTGAATTTTATTCATCCGCTGAGCGGCGAGACGATAAACGCCCGTCACGCCGCGCCGTTCTGAGCGGGGATTACCACATTAAATCGTCAGGGATTTTGAAGTCTGCGTACGGATCGTCTTCGTCCTGCTCTTCCTGACTCAGGGCGCTGTTTAGCACAATGCTGTCCGCATCGCGCTGGGCAATTTTATCCGCCACTACCGCCGGGATAATCGCGTAATCACAGTCGCCATTCGCGTTAATCACCAGTCGGGCAATCGCCAGACGGCCGTTGATCAGCTGGGTTTGCGTCTGCTTATCGACCTCGATTTTTTTGATAAGGTTGCCGTCGGTAAAGTTAAAGGTAATGTTGCCCTTCGCCACGGTGATGCGGTTCATCTCAATCAGCTGCTTCACCTGCGCCCTGAACTCTTTTGCCAGCACCGCCTGTTTTTGCTGTTCGCTCAGCTGCTTATCACGCTCCAGCTGGGCTTTCTTGTTCTCTTCAACAGCCTCTCTCGCCTCGCGAGCCTGGACGCGGGATTTTTTCGCCGTGCGCTGGACCTTCGCCATCTTTTTACTGCTGACTAAGCCCGCTTTCAGCATCTGCTCTTGTAGGGTGAGTTTTGTCATGTTCGTTTAAACCGGTTGGAAATGTCGGGGGATTATACCTGAATCGCGCAGTTCATGAAGAACCCTCATGTTGCAGTGAAATTAAGTCACTTCCCCTGCGCCAGTGGCTCAGGCATAAATTATGCATTGATAACGTTCCGGCAACATGAACTTAGGATGCATAACCAAATGAGTCAGGCTTTCACATTTACCCTTAAGCGCAGTTGCTTTGATGAAAATTATAACCCGTCAGAAAACACGCGTACCACCACCAACTTCGCCAACCTGGCGCGTGGCGAGAAGCGTCAGGAGAACCTGCGCAATACGCTGGTGATGATCAACAACCGCTTTAACGCGCTGGCGAGCTGGGATAACCCGAAAGCTGACCGCTATGCCGTCGAGCTGGAGATTATTTCAGTCGATATGAATATCGGCGGCGATTTTACTTTCCCGGCCATCGAAATTCTGCAAACGACGATCGTGGATAAAAAAACCCACGAGCGCATCGAAGGCATCGTCGGAAATAACTTCTCATCGTATGTTCGTGACTATGATTTCAGCGTCCTGCTGCTGGAGCATAATAAAGACCGGGCCCGTTTCTCCCTCCCCGAGAATTTTGGCGAGCTGCACGGCAATATTTTTAAAAGCTTCGTTCATTCTGCGGAATATCAGGCGAACTTTAAAAAAGCGCCGGTGATCTGCCTGAGCGTCTCCAGCAAAGACACCTATCGTCGTACCGGTAACCACCACCCGGTGCTGGGCTATGAGTACCAGCCGGACGGCGAGTCGCTAACGGAACAGTACTTCGCGAAGATGGGCCTGAAGGTTCGCTATTTCATGCCGGAAAACAGCGTCGCGCCATTCGCCTTCTTCTTCACCGGCGATTTACTGCGTGATTACACCAATCTGGAACTGATCGGCACCATCAGCACCATGGAGACGTTCCAGAAGATCTATCGACCAGAAATTTACAATGCCAATTCCGCTGCGGGACAGTGCTATCAGCCCGACCTGAATCAGCAGGATCACTCATTAACCAAAATCGTCTATGACCGTGAAGAGCGCAGCCGGCTGGCCATTGAACAGGGTAAATATACCGAAGAGCGGTTTATCAAACCCTATAAAACCCTTCTTGAGCAGTGGTCTCAACACTTCACGCTTTAATTTAATACGGATAAAAGGTTCTTTTATGAAAACATTGCTCCCGACATCAACGGCTGGCAGCCTGCCGAAACCCACCTGGCTTGCGCAGCCGGAAACGCTCTGGTCGCCGTGGAAACTCCAGGACGAGGAATTACTGGCAGGGAAACAGGATGCGCTGCGTTTGTCTCTGGATGAACAGATTCGCGCCGGGATTGATATCGTCAGCGACGGGGAACAAACCCGCCAGCATTTTGTCACCACCTTTATTGAACATCTCAGCGGCGTGGATTTTGAGAACCGTCAGACGGTACGCATCCGTAACCGTTACGATGCGAGCGTGCCGACCGTGGTAGACGCGGTGGCGCGCCAGAAGCCGGTGTTTGTTGACGACGCTAAATACCTGCGCCAGCTGACTGACAAGCCGATCAAGTGGGCGCTGCCCGGCCCGATGACCATGATCGACACGCTATACGATGCCCACTATAAAAGCCGCGAAAAGCTGGCCTGGGAGTTCGCTAAAATTCTCAATCAGGAGGCCCGCGAGCTGGAAGCGGCCGGCGTCGACATTATTCAGTTCGACGAACCTGCCTTTAACGTCTTTTTCGACGAGGTGAATGACTGGGGTATCGCCGCGCTGGAGCGCGCCATTGAAGGGCTGAAATGCGAAACCGCGGTACATATCTGTTACGGGTACGGCATCAAAGCCAATACGGACTGGAAAAAGACGCTCGGCTCCGAGTGGCGCCAGTATGAAGAGGCATTTCCAAAGTTACAGACCTCGAAGATCGATATCATCTCGCTGGAGTGCCACAACTCGCGCGTGCCGATGGATCTGCTGGAGCTTATCCGCGGTAAAAAAGTGATGGTCGGGGCAATTGACGTGGCCACCCAGACCATCGAAACGCCGGAAGAAGTGGCCGATACGCTGCGCAAGGCGTTGCAGTTTGTTGATGCAGACAAGCTCTATCCGTCCACCAACTGCGGTATGGCCCCCCTTTCCCGCCAGGTCGCCAACGGTAAGCTGAAGGCGTTAAGCGCCGGGGCTGACATTATCCGTCGCGAGCTTGCCCGCTAACCTTCAGGTTTGCCAGTACAGTGGCGTACCGAATCGCTCAATATAGTAATCAATCACCGCCCTGACGTTCAGGGGCGGATGACGCGCGTTCGGGTAAATCGCCGCAATCGTCAGTGGCTCCGTATTAATTGAACACTCCATTTCCGGCAGCAGTGCCACCAGCTCACCGCTTTTGAGCCGTTCGCTCACCATCCAGTCCGGGAAAAGCACAACGCCCATGCCGCCCAGCGCCGCAATCAGGAGCGTTTCCGCGTTATTGGAAGTCATCAGCGGTACAATGGGATAGTGAACCCACGCCTCGCCCGGCTGCCGGATCAGCCAGCGGTTAGGCCCGGACGAACCGCGGTAAACCAGACAGTGGTGACGGCTGAGATCGTCCGGCCCCCTCGGGCGCGCCATGTTTTTGCAGATAGTCCGGCGAGGCCGCCAGATGGTAGAACTGCTGCCCGAACACCCGGGCGTGAAACGAGGAGTCCGTCAGCGCGCCGATGCGGAAGATAACGTCCGCGGCGTCACGGTGCGGATCGATAAAATCGTCGGTGAGGGTCAGTTCAATGGAGAGACGAGGGTAACGCGCCAGAAGCCCCGGCAGGCCCGGCGCGATGTGCCTTTGTCCGAAAAAGACCGGGCCATTGATACGCAGCGTGCCCGACGGCTCGCGGGCGCGTTCATCCAGCTCGCGTCGCGCGTCCTCCAGATTTCCGGCCATCGCCCGGGCATAGCGCACAAAAAGATGCCCACTCTCTGTGGGCATAATCGCCCGCGTGTTGCGGTAGAAAAGCTGTTGCCCGAGGGCGTCCTCAAGCTGGTGGATCACGCGGGAAACCTGCGACGCAGAAATCCCTTCCCGCCTCGCCACCACGGAAAAATTCTGCGTTTCATATACGTCGATAAAGATTAGCAGCGCGCGAATGCTGATATGTCCGGCATCCATCATTAATGCATTTCCTGCAAAGGTGTTTCCTGCATTATGGCATTTTTCTCAATGATGTTCAGACGTAATCTTCTCCGCCTGGAAAAAGGAGAAAAAGCGTTATGCACATTATTTTAATTTTACTGGTGATTGCTGGTGGCATGGGGCTGTCCGTGGAAGCCGGGCTGCTGGGGCCGCTGGGCGCAGAGGTGGGCGACCTGTGGGCGGCGTTCAGCATATTCAGCGTGGGAACGGGGCTGACGTTTCTGCTGATGCTGTTTTTCAGCCCGCGCAACAGTCCCTCATTTTTTGCGCAGCCTTCATGGCACCTGTTGGGCGGCGTGCTCGGCCCGGTTTACGTCATCATTCTCACCATTGCCACGCCTGCGATCGGCATTGCCATGACGATGATCGGCATTCTGGCAGGCCAGGTTTTTAAAAGCCTGATTATTGACCACTATGGCCTGCTGGGTACGCCGCACCGCAGGATCGATACAAAACGCATTATTGCGCTGGGATTTATCATCGCCGCGCTCATTCTCGTGGCGCAGGGGTAACGTTATGACAGTAATTATGATTATTCTGGCGGTGATTGGCGGCGCTACGCTGAGCATTCAGGCTGCCATTAACGGGCAATTAGGCAGCAGCGTGGGGGTATTTAAAAGCGCGTTTCTGACGTTTTCCGTCGGCGCGCTGGTGACCGCCATGCTGATCTTCTTTTTTGAGCCGAAACAGGCGGTCAGCCTGATGGATGTGCCCAAATGGCAGCTTCTGGGGGCCCTGTGCGGCGTGCCCTATATCGTGATTATGGTGCTCGCAGTGCAGCGCATCGGGACCGCCGTTGCCACGGTAGCGGTTATCCTGGGCCAGCTGGCCATGAGCATGCTGATTGATAACTTTGGCTGGCTGAACAATGAAGCCATTCCGTTTTCAGTGAGCCGTTTCGGGGCCGTCGTCTGCCTGAGTATTGCGCTCTTCTTCATCTACTCAAGCAGTAAACCTCAGCCCGAAGAGGATTAACCGCCCTCTTTGCGGGTAAAGAACAGCGTCACCGTGGCGACGGTGACGCCAAATTTCTTCATCTCGGTTTTATTAAACAGACGGGTGCTGTCCTGCAAATACATCCAGTCATCAAAGTGCAGCAGCCAGGTTTTGCCGTCCGCCTTCACGTTCATGCTGTAGCGCCAGTTAAGGGCATTGCCCGCCGCCTGGCCTGTCGCGCCACCTTCTATGTCACCCGCCGTGCCTTCATAGCGATTCTGCCCAACGCGGCGGATATGCCAGACGCGCTGCTGCTTCTCGCCGTCATCGTAGACAAAATGTTCATTCAGGGTCAGCGTATCGCCGATAACATCCCCGGCGATCTCGACGTGAAAACGACGGATCTGCTTACCGCTGCGATCCTGCACCATCCCCCACGCCTCGGTTTTCCCCTGGAAGTAAGTAAAAATATCAAGCCGTGGCTGCTGCTGACGATACTCTGTCACCTCGGTGCTACATCCGGCCACCAGCATCGTCAGGGCAAGCGCCATTAACAGGAAACGTTTCATTGTGGTCCTCCGATTAACTGCTGACGCAGTTCAGGATACTCGCTCAGCCAGGCTTCACTCTGCGGCTCCTGCTGCAAAATGCCCTGCGCCTGCCACTGGTCGCGGGTCGCCTCAACCAGGTCGTCACCATCGATGTCCCGGGCATAGGTGATAATCAGCGCATTATCGCCGTCTAACCCTGTATAGCTGCCGTCGTGCGTCAGAAGCTGAGAGGTATAAACGGTAAACGGCCCCCAGACGCTCGCCGATCAGGTAGGCCACCGGCCCGCCCAGGGTCGCCAGTACCGTCAGCAACCAGCCCGGCAAGGTGGTCGTGCGGGTCAGTTGCGTCCAGACGGTGGCAAACATTAGCCACAGCGCCACCATCCATAGCGGCATCAGGGACGCGCCCGTGAACGCAATCAGCCCCGTCAGCGTCCAGTAGAGATCAAACCCGATGGCCAGCAGAAATACCTGCCCGTAGCGCTTCACACGCGTTCCGCAGTCAGCTGCACCACGCTGATGGTGCGGGCATTAAACCCGGCTTCACAGTAGCCGAGGTAGTACAGCCACATCCGGCGGAAACGGTCATCAAACCCGAGCTTTTCAATCTCCTGCCAGGCGTGAACGAACCGCTGACGCCAGTGCGCCAGCGTGCGGGCGTAGTCCGGTCCCATATCGAAGAGGTTACGCACCACAAAATCGGTATGGCGGGTCATGAGTTCATTCATGGCGGTGATGCTGGGCAAAAAGCCGCCGGGGAAGATGTAGCGCTGAATAAAATCGACGCTTTTGCTGTAGTCGCGATAGCGTTGATCCTGAATGGTGATGGCCTGAATCGCCATCCGCCCGCCCGGACGCAGACGCGCCTGGCAGGTGCGGAAAAATGTTGGCAGGTAGCGTTGACCGACGGCCTCAATCATCTCAACCGACACCAGCTTGTCGTAGACCCCGGTCAGATCGCGGTAGTCGCAGAGCAGCACCTCAACACGATCCTGCAACCCTGCCCGGGCGATGCGCGCGGTGGCCCAGTGGTACTGCTCCTGCGACAGCGTGGTGGTGGTCACCCGGCAGCCGTAATGACGGGCGGCATATTCCGCCATCGCCCCCCAGCCGGTGCCAATCTCCAGCAGATGATCGTTTGCCGTGAGCGCCAGCTGGTCACACAGCCTCGCCATTTTCGCCTGCTGAGCCGCGGTCAGATCCTGCTCGTCCCCGCTAAACAGCGCGCTGGAGTACAGGAGATGTTCATCAAGGAAATGGGCGTAAAAGGCGTTGCCCAGATCATAATGGGCGGCAATATTTTCCCGCGCCTGCGCGCGGGAGTTGCGCCGCATCCAGTGCCGCAGCCGCTCCACCGGTTTCCCGAGCAGGCGAAACCCTTTTTCCAGCTTTCCGAGGATTTGGCTATTGCGCGCAATCAGCTCCAGCAGCGGCGTCAGGTGGGGCGTCTCCCAGTCGCCATCCATCCACGCTTGTGCCGCGGCGAGGCTGCCCCCGGTTAAAATGCGCCAGTAGACGCCCGGAGCAAGTACCTGCACCTCAGCGTGAAGCGCGGCGGAAGCGTCGCCGAACTGGAACGTCTGCGCGCCTTCACGCAGCGTCAGCGAGCCACCGTGCAGGCCATTCAGCAGGCGGAAGAGCAACCATCGCGCGACGCGGACGTTGCGCGGGAAATCGGGTTCAAGCGCAAAGACGGGATTGGTCATGAGCGTTCACTCCTGCTGAGGGGATGGTTATGCAGCGGTACGCGCTTCAGCCACAGCCTGAGCGCCTGCCAGTAAATGGCGAAAACGGTTTTGAGGGTCATCAACGGGATCCGCGCCAGCAGCGAACGCAGCGCCGTGCGCGTCAGCGGGACCCGGCGCAGCGTCAGGGTGGCATCAAACACCTTCGTCTCCTGATGGTTTTCGATATGCATGCGCAGCGTGCTGTCCGGGCTGTTGAAGCGCCAGTGGTAGATCATGTCCATCGGATTAAAGGGCGAGACGTGAAACGCTTTCTCCGTCGGCGGGGCGTCCCGCCCCGCTACCGCGTAGTAATGTCGTTCATTCCACGGCGTGTTACGGACTTCGGCGAGAACCCAGCGCAGGGTGTCTTCCCCGTCATAGCAGTAGTAGAAATTGACCGGGTTGAAATGAAAACCGAAATAGCGCAGCTGAGTCAGAAGCATGACCCGCCCCGCCGGACGTTCGCCGGTCAGATTTTCCAGACGCTCAAGGACACGCGCTTTGAGCGGCGTGCCCAGCGGGTAATCCGCATCATAAAATGCCGCGGGCGCAACGCGGTTACGACGCACGCCGACAGAGGGCAGCGCGTCCAGCTCATCCAGATCGAGCCAGGCCATAAACACGCTGTAGGTAAAGTGGTGCGCTTTCGGCGCAAGCCGACGATGGCGCAATGTACCGTGGTAAAGGCAGCTGTTCATCTCAGTTGCCCTCCCCGGTCGCGATAGCGTTGACCACGTCCAGCGCACTGCGCACGCCATCTTCGTGGAAGCCGTTGTACCAGTACGCGCCGCAGAACCAGCTCCGCTGGCGACCGTTTATTTCGCCGCGCCGGGCCTGAGCTTGCCAGCTTTGCGGGTTAAAAAGCGGATGCTCATAGACAAAGCGGCGCAGCACAAACCGTTCCTCCACCGGCGTTTCCGGGTTGAGGGTGACGCAAAACAGCGGGCAACCCGGCGGCAGTCCCTGCAAGATATTCATGTTGTAGGTGACGCAGGCGCTGGCCTGATCCTGCTCGCTGAGGCGGTAGTTCCAGCTCGCCCACGCGCGTTCGCGCACCGGCAGCCAGCGCGGATCGCGGTGAAGCACCACCTCGTTACGCTGCCAGCCGATATCCCCCAGCACCTCGCGTTCAGCCTGCGTTGGGCTGGCGAGCATCGCCAGCGCCTGAGCGGAGTGGCAGGCGAAGATCACCTGATCAAAAGTGTCTGTTACGCCCTCACGCGCAATATCAACCCCACGATCGTGGCGAATAACCTGCTGCACCGGCGCGTTAAGGTGCAGCGTCAGGCGATCGCCGAGCGTATCCAGCATCGCGCGGATATACTCCCTGGAGCCGCCTGGCACCACGTACCACTGCGGACGATGGGTAATGTCCAGCAGACCGTGGTTTTCAAAAAAGCGTAAAAAGAGCGGCAGCGGAAAGCGTTTCATCTCCTGTAGCGACGACGACCAGATAGCCGCCCCCATTGGCAGGATGTAGTGGCGCGCAAAAAAGGGCGTAAAACGGTGCTGGCGCAGGAACGTTTCCAGCGTGGCGGAACCATCGACTTCGCCCCGGAGCGTCTGTTTCGCCAGCCGGTTAAAGCGCACGATCTCCTTCAGCAGCGTCCAGAAAGCCGGGTTGAGCAGATTACGTCGCTGGGCGAACAACGACGTCAGCGTGTGCCCGTTGTACTCCAGCCCGCTCTGCGGGTTGTGCACCGAAAAGCTCATCTGCGTTTTTTGCCCGCAGATGCCCAGTTCGCTGAGCAGCCCCATGAAGCGCGGATAGGTGCGGTCGTTGTAGACGATAAAACCGGTATCGATGGCAAAGCTGCCCTGCGGCGTATCGACATCCACCGTTGCGGTATGGCCGCCCGGCGTGGCCTGCGCCTCAAACAGCGTGACCTGATGATGTCCGGCGAGCCGCCAGGCACAGGTTAACCCGGCGATGCCGCTGCCGATAATTGCGATTTTCATGGTCGCACCATCCTGCGCAGCAGTGCGCGCTGAAGTACATCGGGCAGGCCGGAAAGCAGGCGCAGCGCCAGGCTGAACCCGGCGGGAAACGCGATGTGATCCTTCCCTTTTGCCAGACCGCGACGAATGGCGTGGACGGCGTCCCCCACGCTGACCCGGCCCGGCATCGGGAAATCGTTTTTGCGGGTCAGCGGCGTGTCGACAAAACCGGGTGAAACGACCGTGACGGCAATCCCTTTCGGTTCCCAGTCGAGGCGCAGCGTATCGGCGAACCAGGTTAACGCCGCCTTGGAGGCGCCATACGCTTCGGCTCGCGGGAAGTGAAGCCAGTGCGCCATCGAACTGACCAGCACCACGCGGTTGCCGGATACCAGCTGCGGCTGCAACGCCGCAAGGCAGTTTACCGGCCCGATGAAATTGGTGGTCATGACCCGCGTCACCAGCTCGGCATCCACCTCGCCGCGGTCGAGATACTCGCAGGTTCCGGCGCAGAGAATCACCGTGTCGGCAGTACAGTCCGCCAGCGCCTGGCGACAGGCGTCCCTGTCTGTCATATCGAACAGGCGCACCGTAATGTTGGGGCTGTACTGATGCACGGCTGCCAGACGTTGCGCATCGCGCCCGCAGGCAATCACCCGGTAACCATCGTCGGCAAAAGATTTCGCCAGCCCCACCCCGATGCCCGAGCTTGCGCCGGTGATCAGAACCGTTTTCATGATTTCACTCTTCGCTTCACGCCGCGCACGGCCCAGCCGAGTATCGGGAGATGTTCGTAAATCATCTCTCCGGCATCGTAGTAATCCCGCTGGCGAACAATGCGATCGTCGCGCATGTCTACCACGGAGCAGCCCGGCAGCTGGCGCATTGCCCCCCCGGCGATACGCGGGTGCGACCAGTGCATCATCCAGGTGACCACAAAGCGATCGCCCTGCTGCAACGGTGCATCGACGGTAAAGCGACAGTGCTGGACGTTAGCCAGCAGATGGGTGAAATAGCGTTGAATCGCGAACACCCCGCTGTGTTCGCCAAAGGGATCGATAAGCGTGGCATCGGCGCGATAAATCCCCGCCAGCGCCGAAGGTGGCTGGGTATCCAGCGTGGCGTAGTAATCAACGAACCGACTGATGACGGACGGCAACGTGCTCATGGGTCACATCCTGGGTGTAAACAACGTAGCGGAATCGCATAATTTAAACTTACACAATTAACTTTATTTGTCCAAGTTTGCGCAGAAATATTTTTTATTCTTATTATTTTTCAGTTATATGGAATATCACCACGCACAACCATTTTGTGAAAAATATGAATTTCGCCGCCAGGCTGCCGATTTTTTAGGGATAACCTTAAGGCAAAGGTGCCATTTATCTTCCAGACTTATCCTTTTAATTCATAAGGATGTCACGCGATGAAACATTTACTGATGACGCTCTTTTCCAGCCCGGAATCCTTGTTGCAGGTCATGAGTCACCAGGAAATTATCGAAGCCGTAGAGGATGGCGACCGCATCATCATCGATCAGGATGGAAACGCCTCGGTTAACTACAAAAGCCACGAGGTGCGGCAGGACTTTCTGCGCCATGTCAACGCGCTGAAGAGGGCCTGAAATGGGAACGGCAATATTCATGGTATTGATGGTATGCGGGTACTGGTACACCAGCCGCGACCTCTCAACACGGTTTAAAATCAAGCGATCCTTTGGCTGGGACGTCTATTTTCTTGTTGCACTGTATGGCTGTATTTTTGTTCTTCAGGGGGTGATCGCCACCGGCCTGCTGTGGCTGCTGTTGTTCGCCCTCTCCGCCGCCGATAACACGTTCCATTTCACGTCAGCAAAATATGCCGACTGGCAAATTGATTTTATGAACTGGAGCTTCCTGGGGATTCAGGCCCCGGTGGTGGTGATGCTGACCTTCGCGATCCTGTTTTGTCTCTACCGATCGAACTGGGCCGGAAGCGCGCGGCTGGACGGCGATGGCCGGAAAAAATTGTACAAGCGGCTGGCGCAGTCGAGCGGGATTGAACAACTGCTCTATCAGTGCATGGAGGAAGGTGAACTGGCGCACGTCACGCTGAAATCGCGGCGGATCTATATTGGCATGATCCATACCGCCACGCTGGAGTATGAAAAAACGGCCAATATCGTGCTTATTCCGATGCTGAGCGGCTACCGTGACGGGAAGAACATGCAGCTCTGTATCGAACATAACTACAGCAAATGGTATGCCGAGCATGACATTACGCTCGATTCGGAGCCCAAAAGCGCCATGGATTTTCGCAAAGTGATCATGCTGGATCAGATCGAGAGTATTTCGCTGTTCGATCCGGCAAGCGCCAGCGCGCTGGCGATGCGTGAATGAAAAAAATAGCGCCTTATCGTAATAAGGCGCCAGGATTAACCAGGATGAACGCTAAACTTATGGCGTGACAATATTGAACCAGAAGTCAAATGTGTCCATGTAGCTCAGCATCTCTTCCAGCTTCGCTCCGTCTCCGCTCACCTTGACGTCACCCTTGTCCATCGCCTGCTTGAGCGTCTCTTTCTTAAGGATGATGTCATTCAGCGTGGTGCGGTCCAGGGTGATGGTTGCGTCGGCATCCTTCGCCTGCGCGTTGGCGGTATGGTTCAGCACGCCGTTTTCCAGCTCCAGCTTGTATTTGCCGCCATCCTTACCGAGATCGATGTTAAAGACCGCTTTCGCGTTACCGGCCCGCACCCCGTTGATGTGCACGCCCAGGTAGTCGAAGAACATTTCCGGGGTCATCGCCCGCACGGTATCCGGGCTGGCGGTGTTCGGCGTCGGCAGCTTCTTCACGCCATTACGCAGTTCCTGCGCGCCGGTCAGGTAGAAGTTACGCCAGGTGCCCGCTTCCGCCTGGTAACCTAACTGCTCCAGCGCGTCGGCTTCCAGATTACGTGCCGCAGCGTTCTGCGGATCGGCGAAGACAATTTTGCTGGTCACCTGCGCCACCCAGCGGTAGTTGCCCTGCTGATAGTCAGCTTTGGCTTTCTGCATGATGGCATCGGCCCCTCCCATGTATTCCACAAACTTCTTCGCAGCCTGTTCAGGCGGCAGTTCGTCGAGGGTAGCCGGGTTGCCGTCGAACCAGCCGAGATAAAACACGTAGGTGGCTTTGACGTCGTGGCTGACGGAACCGTAATAGCCGCGGCTAGCCCACTGTTTTTCCAGCGATTCCGGCAGTGTAAATTCAGCGGCGATCTCGTCGCGGGTCAGCCCCTTGTTTGCCATACGCAGGGTCTGGTCGTTGATGTAGCGATACATATCGCGCTGGCCTTTCATCAGCTTGACGATATTCTCGTTGCCCCAGGTCGGCCAGTGGTGCTGCGCAATAATCACTTCCGCGTCCGCGCCCCAGCGCTCAATGGCGGCGTTGATGTACTTGGACCAGGCCAGCGGATCGCGGATTTTCGCGCCGCGCAGGGAGTAGGTGTTGTGCAGGGTATGGGTCACGTCCTCTGCGGCTTCGATCATTTTCTTCTCTTTGACATACCACAGCATTTCGGACGGGGCTTCTGAGCCCGGCGCCATCATAAAGTCGTAGGTCAGCCCGTCAATCACTTCCTGCTGGCCGGTATGGGTAATGTAGTTGGTCGGCGGGATCAGGGTCACCGTACCCGCAGAGGTGGTGGTGCCAAGACCCGCCCCCACCTGGCCTTTTGCATCCGGCTTCAGCAGGTTGCCGTACATATAGCTCGCACGGCGGCTCATCGCATTCCCGGCCATAATGTTTTCGGAAACCGCTTCTTTCATAAAGCCTTCCGGGGCGTAGATCTTCACTTTGCCGGACTTCACGTCGGCTTCGTCAACCACACCGCGCAGGCCGCCGTAGTGGTCGACGTGACTGTGGGTGATCACCACAGCGACGACCGGTTTCTTGCCGCGGTTTGCATAGTAGAGATCCAGCGCTTCTTTCGCCGGTTCAGCGCTTAACAGCGGGTCGATAACGGTGATGCCCTTCTCGCCTTCAATGATGGTCATGTTGGAGAGATCGAGATTGCGGATCTGATACACGCCGTCGGTGACCTTAAACAGCCCGCCAATGTTGATCAGCTGTGACTGACGCCACAGGCTCGGGTTTACCGTATCCGGGGCTTTTTCACCCTCTTTCACGAAATCATATTTCGCCGGGTTCCAGATAACGTTCCCCTGCTCGCCTTTAATCATGTTTTGTGGCAGCGGGGCGATAAAACCTTTATGGGCGTTCTCAAAGTCGGTTTTATCGGCAAACGGTAATTTGTTATACAGGGCGTTATTTGCCTGCCGGGTTGTGGCAGTGGCATCCTGCGGCTGCACTTCCGCAAACGCGGAAAGCGACAGCGACGTTAACACACCGGCAAGCGCCAGATGTTTAGCAATTAGGGTTAATTTCATTGAATGGCCTCATAGATTAATTGCGCCGCCTGGATATTTACTGTTGGCGGATAATTTTAATGCGAACTCATTGACGACCATTCTAATCAGAATACTTTCTCATCATAGTCCCATATGGGACTGGTTATTTATCGGTTCGTAATCCGGGGGCTATTGCTGCTATACTCGTTACCACGGCAGACGTTGCGGGGAGAGGCTTAGCGTGAATTTTCAGGATATCCATACCTATTATCAGCAACTCAATATTGGGCAATTCTTTCCGCACATGCTTTGTAAAGGCGAGGCCTTAACCGTTGCCGCAAATAAAAAATTCACCGTCGAGCCTGGCTATATCTATTTTTGCACTGAAGGGTCGCTGACAATATTAATGCCTGATGATGGCCTAAATATTGGCAATACTATCGAGTATATGCCGATAGGGTTAATGGAAAGGTATTGTCCACTGGCGAAGTATGAATATCGCAGCAGTGCAAAGGTGAAGCTGGTGAGAATAGCCTGGGCCGACTTCGACCAGCTATTTTTCGAGGGCGGGTCTGAGCGCATGCAGGCGCTGGCCACCATACTGACCTACATGTCCATTTTCACCATCGACCTGCGCAATGAACGCAGGCAGGTCACCAGCTACCAGACCATAAAACCGATGCTGTACCGCTATCTCTATCGGCAGGAGACCCACACGGGAGAGAATGAGGGCCTGGCGCTGTTTATCATTAAGCGCACTAACCTGTCACGCACGCATGTCTTTCGCGTGCTGGCAGATCTCAAAGCCGGGGGCTATATCACCATGAAGCGCGGAAAGCTGGTGTCGATTGACCGGCCCCTGCCGGAAGCGTATTAAGCTCATCTTCACGCCTTGAGCAACATGCGGGAACGAACGGCCTTATTTATCCCGGCCAGCCGACTTGGGCCGTAAATTCTCATCGAAGACCAGCCGTTTGCGTCCGGGCTCTTCTTCCCGCAGCGGCTCCACCTGATGCAGCGTCTGCTTACAGCGATCCACCAGTACCTGATACTCCCGCGTGCCCTGCTTTTTCCACTCTATTTCCTGCGCGCTTAACTCACGAATCGCTTTCGCCGGACTGCCAAGAATTAAGTGATTCGCAGGCATCTCCGCTTTGGCCTTCACAAACGCCGCCGCCCCGACGATGCTGTTTTCGCCGATCGTCGCCCCGTCCATCACGACCGCATTCATCCCCACCAGCGCATTACGGCGGATAATGCAGCCGTGCAGGATCGCGCTGTGGCCGATATGCCCGTCCTCTTCCACCACCGTGTCCTGCTCCGGAAAACCGTGCATCACGCAGTTATCCTGGATGTTCGCGCCGTCTTTCACCACGATCCGGCCAAAATCACCGCGCAGGCTGGCGTTAGGGCCCACGTAAACACCTTTTCCGAGGATCACGTCGCCAATCAGCACCGCGGTCGGGTGAACATAGCTCTCTTCAGGCACGACCGGCGTCAGACCATCAATTTGATAAACAGGCATACCCTCTCCTTATGTGATATTCAGACCACCAAAACGCTGGTGATAAAGCGTGCCGGGAGCGGGCAGCTCGCCCACGGAGGTTTCCCCCTTCTCACTGACAAACGCCAGGGCTCCCGCCGCCACGCGCTGGTAGATGTTAATACACAGCTGTCGCGCGCTCTGTCCCGCCCAGTGCGCAGGAAGTAACTCCTCCGGCAACAGCGGATCTTTCAGCACCACGCGACGATAAAAATGAATGAGTAACAGCTGGATCTGGAAGCAGCGTTCCGGAGTCAAATCCTCAGGCGGCGCCTCTTTCAGCAGCGGCAGCAGCGGACGGAACGAGTTGATAAACGTTTCGTACATCGCATTTTGTTCGGTCAGCTGCCAGCACTCTTCCACGCGGGATCGTAGCGCCGCGCGTGACAAGGCCAGCGGCGAATGGGCTTCAAAGAAAATGACGTTTTCCGCCACGCCCGCGTCATGCAGCAGAGACTGCACGTCCGCCAGGTTCTGCGACGGCGAGGCCATCAGGCTCGGCGCCAGCGTGCCGAACCCTTGCCAGATGAGCTGTTTTTTCACGTCCGCGAGCGTGGTTTTATCCAGCCCCTCGGAAAGCAGCAGCAGCCATTTACCATCCCACGCCGGCAGTTCCGCACGGTAGATTTTATTTTCCGCGCGGCGGGTCAAACGCAGCCCCTTGTCGCTGAGACGGTAAAAGCTGCGGCGGCCAATGCGGGACACGTCCAGCCAGCCCTCTTTGTTGAGGCGAAACAGCGCGGTGCGCACAAAGCGCTCCCCGAAACCCATCCCTTCCAGCAGGGCCGCCAGGCTGCCGAGCCAGATCTCTCCGCCGCGATGGGAAAGCGCATCGCCATACAGCGAGGAGATAAGCGACGTTCCGCTGACGGGAACAGAGCTGACTGCGTGCTGGATAAAGGCATCAAGTTTATTCATGTGATTCATTCTGTTGTTATTTTTTTCCTGGATGAATCATAGCATACGAATCTGGGGTGTACCCTCACCCTAACCCTCTCCCAAAGGGAGAGGGAACTTAATACACCCTCTCCCTTTGGGAGAGGGCTGGGGTGAGGGAAATTCAACCGTTGGCTGCCACTTTACGCAAATCAAACACCCGGCTGGCTTTACCCTCGGAGCGCGGTATACTGCCGCAGTTCACGATCATCACGTCGGTCGAGATCCCCACCATCGATTTAATCCGATGACGCAGCTGATGGCAGACCTGACAGCGCTGTTCATGGGTCAGCGTTAAGCTGCTCTGTTTCAGCTCGACCTTCACCGAAAGTGAATCAAGATGCCCGCGGCGGTTCACCTCCAGCTGATAGTGCGGCGAAAGGTGTTCGAACTTAACGATCTCCTCTTCCAGCTGTGACGGGAAGACGTTAACCCCGCGAATGATGAGCATGTCGTCGCTGCGCCCGCTGATGCGATCCATCCGGCGCATGGTGCGTGCGGTGCCCGGCAGCAGGCGCGTCAGGTCGCGGGTGCGGTAGCGGATCACCGGCAGCGCCTCTTTGGTCAGCGTGGTGAACAGCAGCTCGCCCTGCTCGCCGTCGGCCAGCGGCGTGCCGTCATTCGGGTTGACGATCTCCGGGAAGAAGTGATCTTCCCAGATGGTCGGGCCGTCGGCGGTTTCAAGACACTCCATCGCCACGCCCGGCCCCATCACCTCGGAGAGACCATAGATATCCAGCGCGGTAATGCCCAGCCGTTTTTCAATTTCGCGGCGCATCGCCTGCGTCCACGGCTCGGCGCCAAACACGCCGACGCGCAGGGAACAGGCGCTGGCATCGCCGCCCATCTGACGCTCCAGCTCTTCAATGAGGTTCAGGCAGTAAGACGGCGTCACCATGATCATATCCGGCTGGAAATCGCGGATCAGCTGCGCCTGCTTCTCCGTCTGGCCGCCGGACATCGGGATCACCGTCGCTCCCAGACGCTCGGCACCGTAGTGCGCCCCCAGCCCGCCGGTGAAGAGCCCGTAACCGTAGGCGACGTGAATTTTATCCTTCGCGCTGCCCCCGGCGGCGCGCAGGGAACGGGCGACGATATTGGCCCAGTTGTCGATATCATTCTGGGTATACCCCACCACGGTCGGCTTTCCGGTGGTGCCCGACGAAGCGTGGATGCGCACAACTTGCTCCATCGGCACCGCAAAGGTATCAAACGGGTAGTTGTCGCGCAGATCCTGCTTGGTGGTGCACGGGAATTTTTGCAGGTCCGCCAGCTCGGTGAAATCGTCAGGGTGAACGCCCGCGGCATCAAACTTGCGTTTGTACATCGGAACGTTGTTGTAGGCGTGGTGCAGCGTCCACTTCAGGCGCGCGGTCTGCAACGCCTGCAATTCATCAATGGACGCGGTTTCGATCGGATCAAGCTTTGTTGTATTTATCATCGCAGGGTACTCACATTATTGTTCGCTCAAACACGCTCAAGGATCATGGCAATGCCCTGACCCACACCGATGCACATCGTACACAGCGCGTAGCGCCCGCCGCGTCGGTGCAATTCATTGCTTGCGGCCAGCGCCAGTCTGGCACCGCTCATTCCCAGCGGATGACCTAGCGCGATCGCCCCGCCGTTCGGGTTGACATGCTCGGCGTCATCCGGCAAGCCCAGCTGACGCAGCACGCCCAGCGCCTGTGCGGCGAAGGCTTCATTAAGCTCAATGACGTCCATATCGGTGATACTGAGTCCGGCACGCTCCAGCACCTTGCGGGTGGCGGGCACCGGGCCTAATCCCATCAGGCGCGGCTCGACGCCCGCTGTCGCCATGGCCACAATGCGGGTGCGCGGGGTTAACCCCTGGGCAAGCGCCATCGGCTCGCTGGCGATAATCAGCGCCGCCGCCCCGTCGTTGACGCCAGAGGCGTTCCCCGCCGTCACCACACCGTTCTTACGGAACGGGGCTTTCAGCGCGGCAAGCTGTTCCAGGGTGGTTTCGGCGCGCGGATGCTCGTCCACGCTCACTTCCGTTACCGCACCTTTTTTGCCCGCCACCTGTACCGGGATAATCTCCTGCGCCAGAACGCCATTCTGCTGCGCCCGCGCGGTGCGCTGCTGGCTGCGCAGGGCAAATGCGTCCTGATCGGCACGGCTTATATTTAACAATTCCGCTACATTCTCTGCCGTTTCCGGCATGCTGTCAGTTCCGTATTGCTGATGCATGAGCGGATTCACAAATCGCCAGCCGATGGTGGTGTCGAAGATCTCCGCCTGACGCTGAAACGCCGCCGTGGCTTTGCCCATCACGAACGGCGCACGGGACATGGATTCGACGCCACCTGCGATCAGCAGATCGCCATCCCCGGCCCTGATGGCGCGCGCCGCAAAGCCAAGGGCATCCAGACCGGAGCCGCACAGGCGGTTAATGGTGGTGCCGGATACCGTCTGCGGCAGCCCGGCCAGCAGCGCCGACATGCGCGCCACGTTGCGGTTATCCTCTCCGGCCTGATTCGCGCAGCCGAAGATCACGTCATCTATGCGCTCCAGATCGAGCTGCGGGTAACGCGCCAGCAGCGCACGCAGCGGCACGGCCCCTAAGTCATCGGCGCGCACGCTGGATAATCCTCCGCCGTAGCGACCAACCGGGGTACGCACCCCCTCACAAATAAATGCGTCACGCATCAGGCTTCTCCTGTCACACTGCCGCCGGTGCGGTGCGATTTCCCGCGAAAAAGAGCGACGGTTTTCTGGTGTTGGTTCTGAATTTCAATGTCGTAGACGCCGGTCAGTTTGCCCTGATGCTTCACCCGCGCGGTGGCGGTGAGCTTATCTCCGGCAAAGCCCGGACGCAGAAAATCGATGGCGCAGCCTGAGGCCACCGCCGCCAGCCCCTGACTGTTGCAGGCGTAGGCAAAGGCGGTATCGGCCAGCGAGAACAGCTGTCCGCCGTGGCAGGTTTTATGCCCGTTGAGCATCTGCGGGGTGATGGTCATGGTCACCACCGCGTAGCCCTCGCCCATGTCGATAATGTCCATCCCCATCGCCTGCGCGCAGGCGTCCCGTTCGTACATCGCGCGGGCGTTATGCCAGGCGTTATGACTCATAGCTACTCTCCAGAAGCGCACGCTGGCGCAGCAGTGAACAGGGGCGATAGCGTTCCTCGCCGTAGTGACGTTGCAGGTTTTCCAGCAGCGTTAACAGACGCTGCCAGCCAAGGCGTTCGCCCCAGGCGATGGGCCCGCAGGGATAGTTAACCCCTAAGCGCATGGCGGTATCGATGTCTTGCTCGCTGGCGACCCCTTTTTGCAGGGCGTCCAGCGCTTCGTTGGCAATCATCGCTACCGTGCGCCAGACCAGCAGGCCGGGGTAATCGGCAATCTGTACCACCCGTTTCTCCTGGTGCTGCAACCAGTAAATGGCTTTCTGCGTGGCGGCGTGCGGGTTGCCGGGTGCGGCGGCTATCACGGCCACATCCCGCTCGATGCGGTCGACCACCACCACCGGGCAGCCGTGGCGCAGCGCCAGCGACTGCGCGGTTTCACCCTGCGTTTCGATCAGCAACAGATCGTCAATTTCCGTGACACCGTCACTTCTTCGCTGTACGCGCATCGGGCTGAAGCTGTCGCTGACCGGGGCGAGCCAGCTGACGGCGGGTTTCTCCTCCAGCCAGCGGTAAACGCCCTGCCCGCTTTTCTTGCCCAGACGCCCGGCCAGCACCAGCTCCTGCTGCACCAGCGACGGCAGAAAACGACGCTCCTGCCAGAAGGCGTTAAACACGGAGCAGGTCACGGCAAAGTTGACGTCCTGACCAATCATGTCCGTCAGCTCAAGCGGCCCCATCGGGAAGCCCCCGCCGTCTCGCAGGGCGGCGTCGATCACCTCGGGCGTTGCCACCTGCTCCTCCAGCGCGCGCCAGGCTTCCGAGTAGAACGGGCGCGCCACGCGGTTGACGATAAACCCCGGCGTGGACTGGCAGCGTACCGGCTGCTTTCCCCAGCTCAACGCCAGCTCGCACAGTGCATCGGCCACTTCGGGAGAGGTCGCCAGCCCGCTGACCACTTCCACCAGCTTCATCACCGGGGCAGGATTGAAGAAGTGCAGCCCGGCGACGCGTTCAGGGTGGTTTATCTCCGCTGCAATCGCGGTAACGGAAATGGACGAGGTATTGCTGGCAAGCAGCGTCTGCGGCGGGCAGATCTCAGCCAGCTGGGTAAACAGCGCTTTTTTTACCTCAAGCCGCTCGGAGGCCGCCTCGATCACCAGATCGGCTTTCGCCAGAGCACTGATATTCGTCACCGGCGTCAGGCGGGCGAGGATCTGTTCCCCGGCGTCGGCAGAGAGTTTTCCGCGCGCAACGCGAGAGGAGAGCCGCTGACGAATGCCGTCGATGGCGCGGGAAATCGCCGCTGCATCAATGTCGTACACCAGAACCGGATGACCGTGGCTGGCTGCCACTTCGGCAATCCCGGCGCCCATGGTGCCGCTGCCAATGACGGCGACCGTATGGATATTCACCATCTTATTTCCCCGTAAAGTTCGGCGCGCGTTTTGCCAGGAACGCGCTGACGCCTTCCCGGTAGTCGTCGCTGCGTCCGGCCAGACGTTGATAGTCGCGCTCCAGATCAAGCTGGGCGTCGAGGGTATTGGTTTCGGCGGCGTTAATCGCCTGCTTGATCAAGCCCAGGCCAAAGGTCGGCTGCGAGGCAAAATGCAGCGCCATCTGCTGTGCGGTGGCGGAGAGCTGCTCGTCGTCCACCACCTGCCAGATCATTCCCCAGGCCTGTGCCTGCTCGGCGCTGAGCTTATCACCCAGCAATGCCAGCCCCATGGCGCGGGCGCGTCCGGCCACGCGCGGCAGCAGCCAGGTGCCGCCGCAGTCCGGTACCAGCCCGAGCTTGCTGAAGGCCATCACAAAACTGGCGGAGCGCGCCGCAATCACCATGTCGCAGCCGAGGGCCAGCGTGGCACCCGCCCCCGCCGCCACGCCGTTAACCGCGCAAATCACCGGCTTCGGCAGTTTTGCCAGGCGGCGCACCAGCGGGTTGTAAAAAGTCTCAACGGACATGCCCAGATCGGGCGCGGGGCCGTTCGGGTCCACGTTACGGTCGTTAAGATCCTGCCCGGCGCAGAAACCGCGTCCTGCCCCGGTGATCAGCAGGCAGCGGATGGCGTCATCACGCTCGGCCTGCTTCAGGCATTCGGAAAGCTGCTGGTGCATGACGTCGTTAAAGCTGTTCAGGCGCTCCGGGCGGTTCAGCGTAATGGTCATTACGCCCTGCTCAACATGGCTCAGAATAGATTCCACAATTAGCGTCCTTTAAAGTCTGGGGTGCGTTTTTGTAAAAAGGCGTTGATACCTTCCCGGCGATCGTCGGTGGCCGCGAGCAACGCAAACAGCTGACGCTCCTGCGCCAGCCCGGCCTGAAGCGGGACTTCCTGCGACTGGCGAAGCGCCTGCTTCGCCGCCTGTAGCGCCAGCGGCGAGTGGCGCGCCATCCGCGCCGCCTGCTTCAGGGCGTACTCCAGCGTCAGCGAGGCCGGATAGACGTCGCTGACCAGCCCGGCGCTGTGCGCCTGAACCGCCGTGATGCTTTCGCCCGTCAGCACCATTTTGCTGGCCAGCGATTTACCCACGCTGCGGATCAGCCGCTGGGTGCCGCCTGCGCCCGGCATGATCCCGAGGGTGATTTCCGGCAGGCCAAAACGGGCGTTATCGCCAGCAATCACGACATCGCAGAGCAGCGCCAGCTCACAGCCTGCCCCCAGCGCGAAGCCGTTCACGGCGGCAATCAGCGGTTTGGTGAAGGCGTTGATCCGCGCCCACAGCTGCGGGCGGATATCGTTCAGGGTGGCGGGCAGGTCTTTCTCCGCCATTTCGTTGAGATCGGCCCCGGCGGCAAAGCAGCGTTCGTTGCCGTACACCACGCAGACGGCGATCTCAGCATCCGCGGCGGCGGCCTCAAGCTGCTCCGCGATTTGCAGGAGCAGCGCATTGTTGAGCGCGTTGCGCGCCGCCGGACGGTTAAGCGTCAGCTGCAACACGCGGCCGTGACGGGTGACAATCAGTTCGCTCATGCCATCCCCTTCGCATCAAAATCGACGATAACGTCGGCGGTTAACGGCAGCGCCTGACAGCTCAGCACATAGCCTGCGGCCAGCTCGTCCGGCTCCAGGCTGTAGTTGGTCGCCATATCGACTTTTCCGCGCAGCACTTTGCATTTGCAGGTGGCGCATACGCCGCCCTTGCAGGCGTAAGGCAGATCCGCCCCCTGACGCAGGGCCGCGTCAAGAATGCTTTCGTCGTCCGCCGTCAGGGTGATTTCACGGTCGCGCCCGTCCTGGCGGACGGTGACCTTCTGCCCGTCGGCCTGCACGCTGACAGTCCGTTTAACGGGTGTACCCGGCGTGTTAAAGCGCTCAAGATGGATCGCTTTTTCCGGCATACCCAGCGCTTTTAGTGCCGCCTCAGCCTCGTCCATCATCGCCGACGGGCCGCAGATGAAGGCTTCATCGTACTGGCGGAAATTCACCAGCGTTTTTGCCAGCGCCTGGAGCTTTTCCCCGTCAATGCGGCCATGGAGCAGATCGCTGTCGAGCGTCTCCTGGCTGAAGATGGCGATCAGCTGCAAACGCTGCGGGTATTTATCTTTCAGGTCCGCCAGCGCCCGGCGGAACATCATGCTCTGGCTGCTGCGGTTGCCGTAAATCAGGGTGAAGTGGCTGTGGGCTTCAGTGGCCAGCGTAGCGGACATAATTGCCAGCATCGGGGTGATCCCGGACCCGGCGGCAATCGCCAGATAATGGCCTTCGCGTTCGGCCTGCGGCTGATAGCCAAACTGCCCCTGGGGCACCATCACCTCCAGCGCCATGCCCGGTTTGATCTCGTCCCGGGCATAGCGGGAAAAACGTCCGCCCTCGATGGCTTTGACCGCCACGCTGATCTCACCGCACGCGGTGCTCCGGCAGATGGAGTAGCAGCGGCGCAATTCATCCCCGCCAGGACTGGCTTTCAGGGTCAGATGCTGACCGGGACGGAAGCGGTACGCCTCCTGTAACGCCTGCGGCACCGCGAAGGTAATGGTCACCGCGTCGCGGGTTTCGGGTTCTACTTTTGCCACTGTTAATGAATGAAACGTTGTCATGGCAGCCTCAAATACATTTGAAATAGTCGAAGGGCTCACGGCAGGTATTGCAGCGGTAGAGCGCTTTGCAGGCCGTGGAACCAAATTCACTGATGAGCGAGGTATCGGTGCTCGCACAGCGCGGGCAGCTCACCTCCGCGGGAACGTGGGCATGGCAGCTATGGCCGACAGGCGGGCTGATGCCATATTCACGCAGGCGCCTGCGGGCATCGTCGGTCATCCAGTCGGTGGTCCAGGCGGGCTCCAGTTGCAGCACAATATGTACCGGGCTAAAGCCGTTTCCGGTCAGGGTTTCGCGGATCGCCCCCAGCAGATGCTCTGTTGCCGGACAGCCCGAATAGGTTGGCGTGAAGCCGATGACCCAGCCTTCCCCCTGCGCCTTCACGCTGCGCACCATGCCCAGGTCGGTGATGGTCAGCACCGGCACTTCCGGGTCGGGGATCTGGCTTAACAGCGCCCAAATCTGCGGGATTTGTGCAGGCGCGATGTCGACGAGGCGTTGCATGGCGTCCTCCTTTACCACTGCTGGCCGGGGTAAACGCGCTGGAGATACTGCATCTCTGCCAGCATCGGCCCGAGGTGTTCGGTATGTAGCCCCTTCTTGCCGCCCGTGCGATACGCCACCTCTTCGGGCACGCGGAGGGTGGCTTCCGCCAGGCCAGCAAACACTTCGCGCTCCCACGGGTCCCGCAGGTCGCGCGGATCAACCGCCACGCCGTCATCAATTAGCGCCAGCTCGACGTCGTCGGCGTCGAACAGTTCAGCCGTAAAGCGCCACAGGCTATCCACCGCCTGCTGCATTTTTTGTGCGGAGGTCTCTGTTCCGTCCCCCAGCCGCACCAGCCAGCCGCGGCTAAAGCGCAGGTGATAGCGTGCCTCCTTAATGGCTTTTGCCGCGATGGCGGCAAGCTGACTGTCGCTGCTATGGATCAGCCGCTCGTAGAGCGCCACGTTCCACGCATCCATCAGATACTGACGGGCAATGGTGTCAGCGAAGCTGCCGTTTGGTTGTTCCACCAGCAGCAGATTGCGGAACTGACGCTCATCGCGGCCATAGGCCAGGGTGTCTTCATCGCCCTTACCCTCCCGTTCAGCGGCGTAGGTCAGGAAATTGCGCGCCTGCCCGAGCAGATCAAGGCCGATATTGGCGAGCGCCAGGTCAATTTCCAGCTCCGGCGCGTGGCCGCACCAGGCACCCAGACGCTGTGAGAGCACCAGACCGTTGTCGCCCAGACGCAGGGCATAAGCAGATACGTTGTTCATCCCCAACCTCACATATGCTCGATGCCATCAGGGATGGTGTAAAACGTCGGATGGCGGTAGACCTTGCTTTCCGCCGGATCGAAAAACTCCCCGCTCTCTTCCGGCTGGGAAGCGACGATTTCACTCGCCTTCACCACCCAGATGGAACAGCCTTCGCTGCGGCGGGTATAGGCATCGCGCGCGTTTTCCAGCGCCATGCGGTCGTCGGCAGCGTGAAGGCTGCCCACATGCCGGTGCGACAGCCCCTGCTTCGAACGGACAAAAACTTCGTATAACGGCCAGTAAACATTGCTCATGGTTGATTCCTCTTATGCGGCCTGGCGGGCGCGTTGTTTTTCCGCGTGGGCCAGAGCGGCTTCACGCACCCATGCGCCGTCGTCCCAGGCTTTACGTTTTGCGGCCAGACGTTCGTGGTTGCAGATCCCGCGCCCGGTGATCACCTCGTCAAATTCCTGCCAGTCGATTTCGCCGAAGCGGTAGTGGCCGCTCGCTTCATCGAAACGCAGGTCGGGGTCCGGCACGGTCATACCGAGCATCTCCACCTGAGGCACCGTGTTGTCCACGAAGCGCTGGCGAAGCTCATCGTTGCCAAAGCGTTTGATCTTCCAGGCCAGACTGCGGGCGCTGTTTGGGGAGTTGTCGTCGTTGGGTCCAAACATCATCAGCGCGGGCCACCAGAAACGGTTGATGGCGTCCTGCAACATCTGCCGCTGGGCTTCGCTGCCCTGCGCCAGCGCCATGCAGGCCTCAAAACCCTGACGCTGGTGGAAGCTCTCTTCTTTACAGATTTTCACCATCGCCCGGGCATACGGACCGTAAGACGTACGACACAGCGCCACCTGGTTCACAATGGCCGCCCCGTCCACCAGCCAGCCAATGACGCCGATATCGGCCCAGCTCAGGGTCGGATAGTTGAAGATGGAGGAGTATTTCATCTTGCCGTCGAGCATCTTTTGATAGATGTCCTCCCGGGCGCAGCCCAGCGTTTCCGCCGCGCTGTAGAGGTACAGGCCGTGTCCGGCTTCGTCCTGCACCTTCGCCAGCAGAATGGCTTTCCGGCGCAGCGTCGGCGCGCGGGTGATCCAGTTTCCTTCCGGCAGCATGCCGACAATCTCAGAATGGGCGTGCTGTCCAATCTGGCGGATCAGCGTCTTGCGGTAGGCATCCGGCATCCAGTCCTGCGGCTCGATGGCCGTCTCCTGTGCGATGCGTTGCTCAAAGCGTTGTTCTTGCGTCACATAACCACCTTTGTGATTCGTTAAATCACCACAAATAGCAAAATGGTGAATCATTTGGTTTCTTAAAAGTTACACAAAGGTTAAATATAACCCCAAGAAGCGTTTGTTTATTTTGTGACGACGCTCGCAAGCCTTTTGATGAAAGGCCGATAACGCAAGACTTTCGGGTGGTCAGGCTAAGCAATACAGATCACAACGTTAACAATTCATTAAAACTCAGCTTGATTTTTATGATTCACGATCAAACTATTGATAGTGAAATCACGAAACATCTGGAGAGAAGAAATGCAGCAGTTAGCCAGCGTCTTGTCCGGCACCTGGCAATCAGGCCGGGGCCGCGAGCGCAACATCACCCACGCCATCAGCGGGGAAACGCTCTATGAAGTGACCAGCGAAGGGCTGGATATGGCGGCCGCGCGCCGTTACGCCATTGAACACGGCGGAGAAGCGCTCCGTGCAATGAGCTTTATCGAGCGCGCCGCCATGCTGAAGGCGGTGGCCAAACATCTGCTGAGCCAGAAGGATCGCTTTTATGCCCTGTCAGCCCAGACCGGCGCGACGAAGGCCGACAGCTGGGTGGATATTGAAGGCGGTATCGGCACCCTCTTCACCTACGCAAGCCTCGGCAGCCGTGAGCTGCCGGACGATACCCTGTGGCCGGAGGATGAACTGATCCCGCTGTCGAAGGAAGGCGGCTTTGCGGCACGTCACGTGTTAACGTCGAAATTCGGCGTGGCGGTGCATATCAACGCGTTCAACTTCCCGTGCTGGGGGATGCTGGAAAAGCTCGCGCCCACCTGGCTTGCCGGGATGCCCGCCATCATCAAGCCCGCCACCGCCACCGCGCAGGTGACTCAGGCGATGGTGAAAGCGATCGTCGAGAGCGGGCTGGTGCCGGACGGCGCCATCAGCCTGATCTGCGGTGGCGCGGGCGATCTGCTGAACCAGCTCGACAGCCAGGACGTGGTGACGTTTACCGGATCGGCCAGCACCGGGCAGAGTCTGCGCGTCCACCCGAATATCGTCGCGCATTCCATTCCGTTTACCATGGAAGCAGATTCTCTCAACTGCTGCGTGCTGGGTGAGGACGTGACGCCGGAACACCCGGAGTTTGCGCTGTTTATCCGAGAAGTGGTGCGCGAGATGACCGCCAAAGCCGGACAAAAATGTACCGCCATCCGCCGCATCATCGTGCCGGAAGCGCAGGTTGACGCCGTCAGCCAGGCGCTGATTGCGCGGCTGGAGAAAGTGGTCGTCGGCGATCCGGCCCAGGAAGGGGTGAAGATGGGGGCCCTCGTCAACGGTGAGCAACGTGCTGACGTGCAGGAAAAAGTCGATCATCTCCTTGCCGCGGGCTGTCAGATCCGTCTGGGTGGTAAAGCTGATTTGCAGGCGGCTGGCGCATTCTTCCCGCCCACCCTGCTGTTCTGCCCGCAGCCGGACGAAACCCCGGCCGTCCACGCCATCGAAGCCTTTGGCCCCGTTGCAACCCTGATGCCCTGCCGTAACACCGAACACGCCATGCAGCTGGCGCGGGCGGGCGGCGGCAGCCTGGCGGGAACGCTGGTTACGGCAGATACCCGCGTGGCGCGGCAGTTTATTGCCGGGGCAGCGCGCGCCCACGGACGTATTCAGATCCTCAACCAGGAATCCTCGAAAGAATCCACCGGCCACGGTTCACCGCTGCCGCAGCTGGTGCACGGTGGTCCGGGACGTGCGGGCGGCGGCGAAGAGCTGGGCGGCCTGCGCGCGGTGAAGCACTATCTTCAGCGCACGGCCATTCAGGGCAGCCCGTCCATGCTCGCCGCGATCGGTAAACAGTGGGTCCGTGGCGCGGAGGTGCAGGAAGATCGCGTTCATCCGTTCCGTAAATACTTCGAGGAGTTACAGCCGGGCGACAGCCTGCTGACCCCGCGTCGTACCCTGACGGAAGCGGATATCGTGAATTTTGCCTGCCTGAGCGGAGATCATTTCTACGCTCATATGGACAAAATTGGCGCGGCGGAGTCGATTTTTGGTGAGCGCGTGGTACACGGTTATTTCCTGATTTCCGCCGCGGCGGGGCTGTTTGTCGATGCCGGGGTTGGGCCGGTTATTGCCAACTACGGCATGGAAAACCTGCGCTTTATCGAGCCGGTCAAGCCGGGCGATACCATTCAGGTGCGCCTGACCTGTAAACGTAAAACGCTGAAGAAACAGCGCACTGCCGAGGAAAAACCCACCGGCGTGGTGGAATGGGCGGTGGAGATCTTCAACCAGCACCAGCAGGCCGTGGCGCTCTACTCCATCCTGACGCTGGTGGCGCGCCAGCAGGGTGACTTCTGACGCACCTCTTTCTTGCCGGGTGTCGCTCCGCTTACCCGGCCTACAACTACCTGACCGGGGTGTGATGCACCCCCGCTCTTTTTTTAACCTGGCAAGACTGACAAACAACCTGGCAGATGCAGGCAAACGCTTTTCGTGCGCGCCTGTCAGGATAAGGCTGACACAACACAATAAACACAACAAGATGAGGTCTGCGATGGGAAGCAATTCTTCTTTTTCTGCCCGTAGAACGGCACTGGCCATGGCCGTTGCGCTCTGTTGCGCCTGGCAATCCCCTGTTTACGCTCACGGCAGCGAGGCGCATATGGTCCCGATGGACAAAACGCTTCAGGCGTTTGGCGCGGACGTGCAGTGGGATGATTACGCCCAGATGTTCACCATCGTCAAAGACGGTGCCTTTGTGAAGGTCAAACCCGGCGCAAACACCGCCATCGTTAACGGCAAACCGCTGACGCTCCAGGTGCCCGTGGTGATGAAGAACAATAAGGCGTTTATCCCGGAGACCTTTATCAACGATGTCTTTCAGTCCGGTCTTGATCAGACATTCCAGGTTGAAAAAAGCCCCCACCCGTTAAACGCGCTGACGGCTGATGAAATCAACCAGGCCGTAGCCATTGTGAAAGCCTCTGCGGATTTTAAACCCAATACCCGCTTTACCCAGATTGCGCTGGCGGAGCCAGAAAAGGCCAAAGTCTGGGACTTTGTGCTTAACGGCACGGCGGTGGATGCGCCCCGCCAGGCCAATATCATCATGCTTGATGGTAAACACATCATCGAAAGCCGGGTGGATCTGAAGGACAAAAAGATCCTCCGCTGGGAGCCGATCAAAGACGCGCACGGCATGGTGCTGCTGGATGACTTCAATACCGTGCAGCAGATCATCAATGAAAGCCCGGAGTTTGCCGCCGTGCTGAAAAAGCGCGGCATTACCGACCCGAAGAAAGTGATCACCACTCCGCTTACCGTCGGCTTTTTTGACGGCAAGGATGGGCTGAAACAGGAAGACCGCCTGCTGAAAGTGATCAGCTATCTCGACGTGGGCGACGGTAACTACTGGGCGCACCCGATCGAAAACCTGGTTGCGGTGGTGGATCTCGAGCAGAAGAAAATCCAGAAGATTGAGGAAGGCCCGGTCGTGCCGGTTCCGCTCACGCCGCGCCCTTATGATGGCCGCGACCGCGTTGAAACGGTGAAAAAACCGCTGGAAATTATCGAGCCGGAAGGCAAGAACTACACCATCACCGGGGATAGGGTGCACTGGCAGAACTGGGATTTTCATCTGAGCCTGGACTCACGCGTCGGCCCGATAATCTCCACCGTGACCTATAACGACAACGGCAAAAAGCGACAGGTGATGTATCAGGGATCGCTCGGCGGCATGATTGTGCCGTACGGCGACCCGGATATCGGCTGGTACTTTAAAGCCTATCTGGACTCCGGCGATTACGGCATGGGTACCCTGACCTCCCCGCTGGTGCGCGGCAAGGATGTTCCGTCTAACGCCGTGATGCTCAACGAAACCATCCCGGATTACACCGGCGCGCCAATGGAGATCCCCAGGGCGATCGCCATTTTCGAGCGTTACGCCGGGCCGGAATATAAGCATCAGGAATTAGGTAAACCCAACGTCAGCACCGAACGCCGCGAGCTGGTGGTGCGCTGGGTCAGCACCGTGGGTAACTACGATTACATCTTCGACTGGGTATTCCACGAAAACGGCACTATCGGCATTGATGCAGGGGCTACGGGCATTGAAGCGGTGAAAGGCGTGCAGACGAAAACCATGCATGATGCCACCGCGAAGGATGACACCCGATACGGAACGCTGATCGACCATAATATTGTCGGTACCACCCACCAGCACATCTACAACTTCCGTCTGGATATGGACGTGGACGGCATCAACAATAAGCTGGTGGCCATGGATCCGGACGTCAAACCGAACACCGCTGGCGGACCGCGCACCAGCACCATGCAGGTTAATCAGTATGATATTGATACCGAACAGCAGGCGGCGCAGAAGTTTGACCCGGGCACCATCCGCCTGCTGAGCAATACCAGCAAAGAGAACCGCATGGGCAACCCGGTCTCGTATCAGATCATCCCTTACGCGGGCGGCACACACCCGGTAGCGTCCGGCGCGAAGTTTGCCCCGGACGAGTGGATTTATCACCGCCTGAGCTTTATGGATAAACAGCTGTGGGTGACGCGTTACCATCCCGACGAGATGTACCCGGAGGGAAAATACCCGAACCGTTCCACGCACGATACCGGCCTCGGCCAGTACAGCAAAGATAACGAATCGCTGAACGACCAGGATAACGTCATCTGGATGACCACCGGCACCACCCATGTCGCCCGCGCCGAGGAGTGGCCGATAATGCCGACGGAATGGGTGCACACGTTACTCAAGCCGTGGAATTTCTTTGACGAGACGCCAACGCTCGGCAAGAAAAAAGAGCAGAAATAACCCACCGACCGGGCGTAATGCCCGGTTTTTCATCCGCTTACTTGCTGAATTACTCTCCCCGATTATAGTTATTGTTACCTCGCTTAATCCTTTTGCATTTCTTGACACACTTTCACCAGGATTCGGAGTCTCCACAAACAACGTCACAGTTTACTGAGAGGTTTTAGGATGAGAATCAATGAGATCGTCAGGAGTCTCGCGCTGGCGGGATGTTTTATTTCTGCCAGTTCCGCCTGGGCCGCAGAAGCACCTAAGGATGCCACCGCAGCAACGCAACAGGCCAACAACGCACTCTTCAACCAGCTTCCTTTCTCCGATAACACCGATTTTACCAACGCCCACAAAGGGTTTATTGCCCCGCTGCCTCAGGACATTATCAAAGGTGAGCAAGGCAACACCGTCTGGGATCCGCAGCAGTACGCTTTTATCAAAGAAGGCGATAAGGCGCCCGACTCGGTTAACCCGAGCTTATGGCGTCAGTCCCAGCTGATTAACATCAGCGGTCTGTTTGAAGTGACCGAAGGCGTCTACCAGATCCGTAACCTCGACCTGTCAAACATGACCATTATTGAAGGTAAAGAAGGCATTACCGTGGTCGACCCGCTGGTGTCGGCGGAAACGGCCAAAGTCGGGATGGATCTTTACTATAAAAATCGCGGTAATAAGCCTGTGGTCGCCGTTATTTACACCCACAGCCACGTTGACCACTATGGCGGCGTGCGCGGCGTGGTGGATGAAGCAGATGTGAAGTCCGGTAAGGTGAAAATCTACGCGCCCGCCGGATTTATGGAGGCCGCCGTCGCGGAGAATATCATGGCGGGTAACGTCATGAGCCGCCGCGCCAGCTATATGTACGGCAACCTGCTGAAGCCGGATGCGAAGGGCCAGGTCGGCGCGGGTCTCGGCACCACCACCTCCGCCGGGACGGTGACCCTGATCGCCCCGACCAATATCATCGAGAAAGATGGTCAGAAAGAGGTGATCGACGGCCTGACCTATGATTTTATGCTCGCGCCGGGATCGGAAGCGCCTTCTGAGATGCTCTGGTATATCGAAGAGAAAAAGCTGATCGAGTCAGCGGAAGATGTCACCCATACCCTGCACAACACCTACTCCCTGCGCGGCGCGAAAATTCGTGAGCCGTTGCCATGGTCGAAATACATCAACCAGGCGATTGTACGCTGGGGTGATAAAGCCGAAATCATTATGGCGCAGCACCACTGGCCGACATGGGGCAACGACAACGTGGTTAACCTGCTGAAAAGCCAGCGCGACCTGTATCGCTACATCAACGACCAGACCCTGCGCATGGCGAACGAAGGGCTGACCCGTGACGAGATTGCCGCCAACTTCAAACTGCCAAACTCCCTGGCCAATACCTGGGCAAACCGTGGCTATTACGGTTCTGTCAGCCATGACGTTAAAGCGACCTACGTGCTCTATTTAGGCTGGTTTGACGGCAACCCGGCGACCCTGGACGAACTGCCGCCTGAAGAAGCCGCGAAGAAATTTGTGGACTACATGGGCGGTGCGGATGCCATCCTGAGCAAAGCGAAAACCGACTTTGACCAGGGGAACTACCGCTGGGTGGCTCAGGTGGTCAGCAAAGTGGTCTTTGCCGATCCAAATAATCAGGCCGCGCGAAACCTGGAAGCGGATGCGCTGGAGCAGCTGGGTTATCAGGCTGAATCAGGCCCGTGGCGTAACTTCTACCTGACCGGCGCCCAGGAGCTGCGTAACGGCGTGGTGAAAGGACCGACCCCGAACACCGCCAGCCCGGATACCGTGCGCGCGATGACGCCAGAAATGTTCTTTGACTATCTGGCGGTGCACATTAACGGTGAAAAAGCGGCGGATGCAAAATCGGTGTTTAACATCGACCTCGGCAGCGACGGCGGTAAATACAAGCTGGAGCTGGAAAATGGCGTGCTGAACCACACGGCGAACGCCGAAGCGAAAGACGCTGACGCGACCGTGACCCTCAACCGCGATACGCTGAATAAAATCATCCTGAAAGAAGTGACGCTTAAACAGGCGCAGGATAACGGCGATATCAAAGTGACCGGCGATGCCGCAAAACTTGATGCCATGCTCGGTTACATGGATAAATTTGAATTCTGGTTTAACATTGTGACCCCGTAAAGGCAGCACTCGCGGGCGGACGTTCCGCCCGCTCAAGGAAAATTCTCTTCAATGGAAAAAAGACATCCAGCCACACCCGAACCCGCGATATGGCCTACCCGTAAATCAATGGTTGTTCACGGGCTGGCCGTGAACCTGCCGTGGCTCGCCTTTGTGAATGCCAGCTTTGCCCTTATGGTCCTGCTGCGCAATTCGCTGTTCGGCCATATCGATGCCCTCCTGCACATCAGCCCCCCTCTGCGGCAGATGATTGACGCCTCCATGCTGGGCGTGGTGATCCTTTCCGTAGCGCTGGTGATCATGGCCTGGCGCCACATCCGCGGCGTCAGCGCCGTTTTGTTTATGTGCAGCCTGCTGTGGTCGATAAGTTGTTACTGGTTTATCAACGTGTTACAGCTTCCTCATCCCTGGCCTATATTCGTTACCCTGCTGATGGCCGGTATGACCGCGCTCTATTTTCACCCGGTTGCACTGCTCTGCTTCACCGTTCCGCTATGGGTAAGCCTGCCCGTTGCCAGCATGCTGCTGAATCAGGAAATTAATTATCGCTTTGCCGGGCTGTGGGTGGTGTTCACGTTCATTCTCGTGTGCGGGCGCTATATCCTGTTGAGCTGGTTTGAAGAGGCGTGGCGTCGCAACCAGCAGAATCAGCGTTTAATTTCACGGCTGGATGCGCTGGCCCATCAGGATCCGCTGACGAAAACGGCCAACCGCCGGGCGATGGAGCTGGTGCTGGAAAATGCCGTAGAGCAAGGCAAACGCTTCGCGGTGCTGATGCTGGATGTCGATTACTTCAAACTGTATAACGACACCTACGGTCACCAGGCCGGAGATGCGTGTCTCGCGCGGGTGGCAGAGGTGCTGAACACCTCGGTGCGCACGCCAGAGGATGTGGTTTCGCGCTACGGTGGCGAGGAGTTTGTGGTGATCCTCTTTGACTGCGAAGAAAGCGTTGCTGAGAAAGTCGCCGCGCGGATCCAGGCTGGCCTGCGCAACGCAGCCATTCCGCACAGCGCGTCGAAGGTTAGTGAATGTGTGACGGCGAGTATGGGCATTGCAGGCTATACCGCAGGGCTGGCCGGCCCGGAAATCATCGCCCGCGCCGATGCGGCGCTGTACAGGGCGAAGGAGGCCGGGCGGAATCGGTGGTCGCTGTAAGTTACGCCGGGTGGCGCTGCGCTTACCCGGCCTACAAA